>ERZ650300.740-NODE-740-length-19794-cov-25.757890_pt1 | contig 19794 bp, 21 predicted proteins | sample MGYA00376236_ERZ650300 | MGnify/ENA primary metagenome ERZ650300 (study PRJEB26733, sample SAMN07839303) | wastewater metagenome | biome: urban; feature: wastewater treatment plant; material: waste water | place: USA: North Carolina | collected 2016-04-28 ...
CCGGACACCCCTGAGAATCGAGTCGAACTGGGCAGCTGCAGCAACCAGCATGGCCTCTCGCCCTGGCCGCAGATCCGCGCCACTTGCCTGATGGACACACACAGCCACGAAATGCTTGATGCCAAGCTCGGCGCCATGGACTGCGGCGAATTGAGCCTGGCAGCGCAGTTGCGCGGCGAGGATCACTCCGTGACCCTGTTTGACCGAGCGTACTTCTCGGCCGCGTTCCTGTTGGACTGGCAGGCTGCGGGTACGCAGCGCCACTGGTTGATGCGCGCGCGGGACAATCTGCGCCATGAGATCGTCCAGCAACTGGCGTGCGGCGATGCGCTGATCCGCATGCCGGTGTCCCCGCAAGCGCGCAAGGCACACCCGCATCTGCCCAGCCACTGGCAGGCACGCCTGATCGAGGTGAGCGTGGGTGGACGGCTGCGCCGCTTCATCACATCCTTGCTGTGTCCCCGCACGCATCCGGCGCAGGAGCTGGCCGAGCTCTACCACCAGCGCTGGGAGATCGAGTTGGGGTTCCGGGAGATCAAGCAGACCCTGCAGGAGGGTGAGCCGGTGCTGCGCAGCAAGCAGCCCGCGCTGGTGCGCCAGGAGCTGTGGGGCGTGCTGATCGCCTACACGCTGCTGCGCCGCTGGATGCGCGAGATGGCAGCGCACGTCCAAGTCGAGCCCCAGCGCATCAGCTTCCATACGGCCAGCTACGCCATCGTGAACTTACTGGCGGTCCCCAGCCTGGACTCTGCCGGCACCTTGCCCAAGCAGTTGGCAGCCCTGTTGGCGCAATCGCGACACTTCGTGCTGCCGCCACGCCGCACTGGGCGCAGCTTCCCAAGGGTCGTCAAAAAACGCGCTTCCAAATTCCCAACGAAAAAAATGCCAGTCAGCTCTTAACTGACTGGCATTGGGCTCAGGCCGCCTTTTTTATGGCGGCTGCTGGTTTCATAAATGCACCATCTAATGCGCTATTCAAAACAGAGCAGCCTGCGCTTATTGCAACTGCCTTTCATGCTCATTTGGCCAGTCGAATAGTGGTGCAAGTTGGGTGCCTGACACGCCGGGCTGCGCAAGCCGCAGCCATCAACCCCAAGTGGTGGCGTGCTGGCACACGCATGGGATTGTTTCTTGATGAAGTCCGCACCATCATGTGCTGTACCACAGAGCTTGCCGAGCCAGACTTCTTTCCCAAGCCCCAGACCAGCGTGGGCGCCATGGCGCTGGCTGTGCCTTTGAGCGGATCGGCGGTGTGATCTCGATGGGTAGATCAACCCAACTCCACCGCCTTGTATCTTTAAACCAGACCAGCGCGGTAGAGTCTGAACGCCGTTGAGGCGGCCAGACCGGCCCGTGCAGTTTGGTAGGCGCTGGGGTGATAGAGCCCGTGACTGAGTACAGAACGCATGGCCGCCGCGCTGGTCTTCGTGAAGCCCGAACGGTTACGCGCGCCTTGATTGAGCGCGCATGCACAAGCAAGGGATCTGAAGATCATGTCTGTTACCTCAGTGACGGTGGGCATCGACGTGGCCAAGGCGCACGTGGATGTCTGTGTGCTGGGTGCCAAGAGCAGCGCCCAGCGGTTTGACAACGATGCCGAAGGCCACTCGGCGCTGGCGGCTGCCCTGCAGCCCCTGGACGTGGGTCTGGTGGTGATGGAGGCCACCGGCGGCTACGAGGCCGCGTTAGCGTGTGCCCTGCAGGCCACAGGCCTGCCCGTGGCGGTCATCAACCCGCGCCAGGCGCGCGACTTCGCCAAATCCATGGGACGCCTGGCCAAGACCGACGCGGTGGATGCGCGCACGCTGGCCGAGCTGGCAGCGGTGCTGCTGCGCCGCGACGATCTGCAGCGCTTCTTGCGCCCCCTGGCCGATGAGCGCCAGCAGTGGCTCGCGGCCCTGGTCACGCGCAGGCGCCAGTTGCTGACCATGCTCCATTCGGAGCGCCAACGGCTGCAGATCACGCCCAAGAAGCTGCACGCCAGCATCGAGGCCATCGAGGCGGCGATCAAGGCGCAGCTCGATGAGATCGAAGAGCAGATGGTCACGCATGTGCGCGAGCACTTCTCTATACCTATAGGGTGTTCCTATAGCATTCCTTTAATTTTTGCTGGTAGCGCTTGCCATGTCGGTGGGTATTCTCGGGCGCAAGCCAAGTCTCAAAGTCCGGCTTCGATCAACTCACGCAGTAACTGCGCGCCTAGGATGATGCGGTCTTCAATGTCTATGCCCTGGGTTTGCGGCACGACAAATAAGCCATCCTGAATTGCGTACCTGCTCGCCACGGTATCGAAGGCGCTGCGCAGTGCCGGCTCGCCGGGGATATCGCTCAGTGCCCAGCCGTTTTCCGCGCAGCGGATCTTGATCCCGCTGCGCTGCAGCACTAAATGGCGTTCGTTGGTTTCGTGGCCCGGAAAGCAGCGCGGCCAGCCGGGGTTGCCAATGTCCGATGGGGTCAGTCCCGCCTCGCTGGCCAGAGCCAGCAAATAGGCGTCGTGGTGGTTGCTGCGGTTGTCGCAGGAATCGTTCAAGGGCATGCAGATGGCGTAGCCTGAGCCGGGACCGATAACGTAGTTGCCAGCGAATTTCAGGAGCACACCGCGCATGGCCCCGTATTTGGCGATGTAGTAGCGCCAGTTCTTGGGTGTGCCAGGGGCTTGCACGAACGCATCGATGACGGCTTGCAATGTTTGTCCGCGAGCCAGGTCGTCCAGCAGGGCCTGCAGGGCGGCGGCGCTGGGGTGGATGGCCTCGTTGTAGCGGATGCGCCAGTGGCTTTCCCACAGCCACGTCTGCTGTGGCGCTCCAAGGTAGGCCAGGCGATGGCCCGAACTGCGCTGGCGGCTTCTGCCTGCATGGCCCTTGGCCAGAAGGGCGGCGCTGACCTGGTGGTAAGGGTGCTTGAATAGTTCGGAGAATTGCCTTGCGCGGCTGGCAAAGGTGCGAGGGTCCTGTGCGGGGCTCAGGTCAAACACTGTCAATCCACCGCGCAGCAGTTCATGGTCTTCGAGCTGGCAAATGGCTTCGTGCAGCGTGGGGTGGGCTGCTACCAAGGCTTGCTTGGCCTGCTCGTTGCGAACCTGCACCTGGTTGAAGGTTTGCACAGCATTTAGCGGCCCGCCGGCCATGATGGTTTCCACCTCCACGAGCAAGGCGGGCATGTTGTTGCGGGTGGAATCGGCGCGGATTTCGCTGCGCGAGGCTTCGATCAGGTTGCGCAGAATGCGCAACCGCCGGTGCATGTCTGCCAGCGGCGTGCCCTGCATCAGTCCGTGCAGCACGCCATACAGCAGCACGGTGTGCGCCAGCGACCAGGGGCGCGTGCCATACAGGTGACAGCAGGCATGAAACATGTCCACACCCACTGGGGCGTCCCCAAAGTCGCGGAAGTTGAAGATGCGCAGAGGCGTTGTGGCGATGCTCTGGGCATCGCGGGTGAAAAGGCTAGCAAACAGCGGGGCGATGGCCTTGGGGCCAGTCAAGCCGCCGGACTGCACGGTGAGCCAGACATCGAGTGCGCGCCCAATCCAGTCGAGGTTGCCGTGGGCTGCTGACGCTTGGTGGCCCAGCAGCGCTTCGGATAGGTTCGAGAGGGCGGACAGGTCGTCCAGGCCCGTGTGCACGGGCAGTCCCAGCTTCCACGCCCGCACCTCGAAGAGAAAGCGCAGGTAGCGCACGCATTCTTCGTCGATCAGGTGGTTGTCGCCCCGGTAGGTCCAGAATAGGTCGGCCCAGTCCGTGTCGATCTTGTGCGAAAACGCCTTCACTGCTGCGCCGTCCGCTTCCAGTAGTGCTGGGTTCTTGTGCAGCATGGCTTCCAGGTCGGCCTTGAAGTTCTCGAACCCGGTCAAGGGCCTGCCGCGTGAATTCATCTTCACGTACAACGTGTTGTCGAGCTTTTGCGCGGCCACGGGCAGCAGCAGGAAGCGGATCGCCGGGTTTACAGGGTCGGTCAGCCGTAGCCAGGCGGCATGCAGGCGTTCGCTGGGTTGATCTTGGTAGTGCCGGTGCAGAGCATCCAGCACCACCAGCATGCCTTGAATGGTGGGGTCGTGCTTCCAGGTGGGCAGGTAGTTGGGTTGGTCGCACAGCCATGCTGTAACCGGCTGAGCATCCATGCGGGGCCGACATTGGGTCAGGAACTGGCAGAACGCCCGCGCACCGGGGCGCGTGGCGTATTGGAATGCGTGCCACGGCTGCGCGCTTGCGCTGCTCTGTGGCTGGTGCCATGCCAGATAGCAGTGCAGCAGAAAGAGGGTCGTCAGGCGCTGCTGGCCGTCCAGCGGGTACAGCGTAGGTGTTTGCTTGCCGCCGTCCTCCTTGTTCACCACGTCGCCAAAGACGAAGTCAAGGTGAAGGCTCTTGCCATCGCTGTCCAGCGCTGCGCAAAGGTCGGCAATGAAGCGTTCGCGCACATGGCGTGCCTGCTCGTTTTTCCGGCCTTGGGCGTAGTCGCGCTGGAACAGTGGGATCTCGATGGCTTGCACTTGTGTGCCATTGATGGGACGGGAAAACAGTTGTGCCAGACTGGTGAGGGTGCCGTAGCCTTGTGCTGGCGGTGTGGTCATGGGGGTATCGGTCATTGCAGGTATGCGGCCAGTTTTTTCTTGATTTCTCGGAGATAGGCGTCTTTGTCGGCGTCTCCCCAGAAATGAGGTTGCAGCCGGTCTGCAGGCGCGTAGTACTTCAGGAACACGTTGCGCGTGGCGGCCGGGATGTAGTCGCCGCGCCTGTCCATCGCCAGTACTTTGCATCGTTTGACTTCAAAAACTGCATTGCTCAGCGCGGCGTTGGCGCCGAGGGATAGCAATGCCAGGTTGGCAATGCTGTGGTCGGCCTCTTCTTCCACGCCGCCATTGAGCACCACCAGAACCCTGCCCGCCAGCGCCTTGAATTCTTCCAGGCCAAACTGCCGGGTATGCAGATGCGGGGTGGCAGCGTCGATATCGGCCAGCAGCGGGTCAATGGCGGCGCTGTTGTCTTGTGTGCGGATGTCGCTCAAGGCCTGGCGGTGCTCCTTGAGCCAGGTCTCCCACTGCTCTGCGCGGATCAAGTCCTGGGCGTTCTGCGCATGGATATGCTCCAGGGACCATGTGGCGCCAACGTGCTCCTTGAACGGAAAGCGATCGCGGCAGACTTCAATGTTGAACAACAGCAGCAGGCGCTGCAGCGTGACTTTGTGGCTGCTGTTGTCGTAGCACAGTGTGTCGTCCAGATCGCCGGCGCGGGTATTCAGTGTGGCCTTGATGCGTGAGGTAAGGGCATAGTCGAAGGCCTTCTTGCCTTGCCCCTGGGCCAGGTCGAAGATGGCCTGCAGGGGCAATCCACAGGTCACCAGGAAACCGATCTTGTTGTGCCAGAGCGGCTCTTCGAACCAGCCTAGGATTTGCGCGTGCAGTGCTTCCACTTTCGCCCAGAAGGCCAGTGAATCGCCCTCGGCCTGAGGGCGCAATTGGTCAAAGGTGTGATACGCCGGCGCGCCCGTGGCGGGCTTCTTTGCCAGGGTCTCGAACAACAGGTCGATGCGCGTGCCGTGCTGCAGGGTGACGCGGCCTTGCGCGGCTGCCTGGCCTGTGACGAAGGCCCAGACATCCGGCCGTTGCAAATCACGCTCAATCCCGTCCCACTGAGCGGCGATCTCGGTCTCGCGGCCAGGGTGCTCTTCCTGCACCTTTGCCAGCAGGACGGCCTTGAGCAGCTCCGCATCGGTCAACGGAATGCGGCCCTGGTTCAAGCGGGTGAACAAAGGGATAGGCTCTTCGCTTGCGGGGACTTCGTACCAGATGACGCGCACCGAGGTCGAGAGAAAACGGAACATCTCATCGATCAAAAATTGCTGGTACTGCAGCCCCATCTTGTTTGCGAACCAGCCAGCAATCGTTGTATGGGCCTGGTGCATGTGGAAGTAGTCGATGTTCTCTTCAGCTTGCGCGGCATCAAGTTCTCTCAGGTACGCCTGGCTGCCCGCCCTGGTCTGGTATTCCAGGTGATAGCGGGGCTCGCCCTTGTTCATGAAGCGCAGCAGCAGCCACAGGGTCGTCAGGCGCTGCTGGCCGTCGATCAGCTCCCATTTACCGCCGCCCAGGCTTTTTACGACGATGGGCTGCAGGCTGTAGCGCTTGCCGGTGCTCTCCCAGATATCGTCTAGTAGCTTGGTGACTTCGTCGGCAGTCCAGCGATAGCCGCGTTGGTAGGAGGGGATGAAGAAGGCGCCCTCTATGCCCAGGGTAGGCTGGCGGCTTGCGGGATCAACCCCAAAGCAGATGGTCCGGTATTCGAGTTTGTAGCTCATCGGGTCATTGTTCCTTGGTCGTCAATGGCGTTTTTTGCACGCCGCGTAATGCTTGCCCAAACCCGCGCAGCCACCAGTCCAACATAGCACTGTCCACTACCGTCGCGGAAATTTTCATCCAGCCATCCTCCTGGTCATGCACCTGCTGGTCTTTTGACAGCGGTGTCTCCCGCAGGTGGAAGCCGGCGTCGTTCTCAATGCAGAACGTGAGCCGCACCCTCTGCCCCTCGCCGAAGCCGAATCGTCCATCCTCGTCGTACTTCTGTAGATCAAATTCCGCAGGGCGCTCGAAAGCCAGCGTGGATGCCTCGGCCTGGGTGATGCGGTGCAGTGCCAGGCTGCGCTCGTTGTCAAAACCCTCGTAGCGGCACACCAGATACAGGCGCGGGCCTTGTTGGGCCAGGCCCAGGGGCATGACCTTTGCCTGGCGGCGCTTGCCTGCAGCGTTTTGATAGTCGATGTGCAGCCAGCGGTTGGCGTACAGCGCATCGCTCACTGCTTCCAGCACGCCAGGGGCGATGGCCGGTGGCAGCAGCGGCTGGCTGGTAGCCACCACCCGCACCTTGCGTGGCCATTCACGCTCCAGAGCCGCGGTGTCGCAGCGCTGGTCGTGGCTGTCGCCCAAGTTGCGCCGGGCCTGGTTGAAAAAGCCGTCCATGGACTGCATCAGCCGCGCTGGCAGCAGGTGTTTGAGGTGTTCTTCGGCCAGTTGCAGCAGCAGCGATTCCTGGGGAGTCAGTTGGGGCACGGCCAGGCCCTGGGCGCGCTCGCGCCAGCGGTAACCGTAGGGTTTGCTGCGGTCGTCGCGCTCGATGTCGAAATGCTCGCTCAGGGTTTCGACCTGGCGCTGGATGGTGCGCAGGTCGCGCTCAAAACCTGCGCTCTGCAACTGCTGGTGCAGCTCCCTCGTGGTGATCTTGCGTCCGCGCGGTATGCGGCGCAGTAGTTCCACCATGAGCAGTGCGGTGTCCAGGGTGTCGGGTCGCTTGGCCATTGAGGGTTTCAGTCTTTCAAAGGAGTGTTGGTGAACCGCGCAGCGCCGCCTAAAACTGATACAGATCCGGCTGGGGAACGTCCTCAAGACTAACGTGGAGCAGTCGGCCATCACGTTCATGCACGGGAACGATTGCAATTGGTCCTTCGAGTGGGTGAGCTCCCGCTGGTCATGGTTGGGTCGACGCATGTTCTTCGCAGCGCACAGTGCGAAAACCTTTAATGGATTGCATCTTGCCGGGCTTGCCGCACTGCTCGCACAGGCGTGCGGACAGGGCCTCGGCCAAGTCGATCATGGCTTGCTGGCGTTCGGTGGCGGATTCCACGGAAAAGCGCAGCCGCCCCCATTTTTGCTTGACCTGCATGGCGACCGCTTGTGGTGCGTCGCCATGCTCGGTTTCCTGTTGCAGGCTTTCACACAGGATGTCGATCAGGTCGAACCAGCCATCACCGCATTGCAGGCCCCAACCCATGGCGCAGGTCTGCGGGTCGGCGTGGCGGTGCTGGAATAGCTGCGGGTGGCGCTGGCACAGAAGCGCGTCAAGTGCTGGAGTCATAGGATCGCTGATGTATTGAGTTCAGGCATTTGCGCTTGTCGGCAGCCATGCTGCTCCATCAGCTTGGCAATTCGGTCGCCAAATTTCTGGATGCTTTCGTTGCGGGTCAGCCCATAGCGGTTGACCATGAAAGGAATGACGGCGACCAGGGTGCCCTCGGCATTGACGCACCACCACAGGTCGTGGCCGTCGATGGGTGGATCGTGAGTGAAAGTTGAGTTTTTGTCATGGAACGCCATTTGAAAGTCATCTCGGTAGCTCTTGCCAAGGCACAGAATAAGCTTGGGCCGGGCCCTTGCAGCCCACTGGCGCATGTGTGGGAAACGGTGCTTTCTGCACCAATCGAGATAGTCGGATTTGTTCTCCAAGCCGGTCGCTTCTGCAAAATTGGAATGCCACCGGGCCTGGTTCGTGTCCTTAAAGGCGATGGGGTAGAGATTCATCTTGAAGTAACCCGATGAACCTTGGGTAAATGGTTTGGCCTGTTGGCAAAAATCGCGGTATTCAGACACGGGGCGGCCATGAATGGCAGCGAGTATCTTCATGACTTGCCGGTTGAAAATGTAAGTCAGGTTTTCCGAGGCATCGCCGTAGCCTCTGGGCGGACAGGGCTCGTCGCACTGCATTTCGTCCTGGAGCTGCTCGGCGGTGCGGGCGCCGCCCCACTCGATGCCGCATAGCCATATGGCGCGCCGTTCAGGACTGCCAATGTCCCCGCCGTCGCAGCCCGAATAGGATGTGGCCCATGTCTCAAAGTTTGGATTTGCTGTCATAAGAATTTGACATTTCTTGAAGCAGTTCCAAGAATACGTCATCCTCAAGGTAGAAAAGCTGAGGGCATGGCTCAGAGGGTTTCGCGATGTTGACCAGCAGTTGGCCAAGCCGCCAGTCAGGATGTTTCTCCCAAAATTCTTGGAGCGTATGAAGGATTGCAGGGATTCGTTCGGGATTTCTCATTTTTCTTCTTTCACATATTTTCAAAGAAGCCAGGTTCATCCTGCTCGGCGTTTTTCATTGCCAGTTCTAGCGGCATGTAGAGGAACATCACATTGTCGAAGCGCATGCGGTCGTCCGAGTATTGCAAATATGCTTCCAACTCTTGGTGTAGCGGTAAATCCTTGTCGTAAGGAATGTCAAGGTAAATATCCCCCATATAGCCGCACATCATCACCCCGCTTGACATGAAAGGCGCGCAGGGCTGCAATGCCCTTGGCGTTCAGCCAGTCGATGATTTGCTGGCGGATGGGTAGGGTTTCCCAAGCCTCCAGCCGGTGATCCCGCCACTGCTGCCATGCAGCAAACTGGCCGTCTGGCGGAGCCGCGTCCAGCCGCTATTTGAGCGCACGGTCGTAGAACGAGAGCATCAGCACACTGCGCTGTTTCGTGCAGGCGATGTGGTCGATGGTGTGGATCAGGCGCGGCATATCGATTCCTTGTACGGCAACATCATCTTGTGCCCTGAAGCAGTGCGCCGATCTTTTTCAGCGCATCTTTAGCCCCCAGCGCCAGCTCGATGTCGTTGGGGTTATGTATGTCGGCCTCGTGCAGGTTGATGCGAATCAGAGGGCTGCCGCGCCGCTGCATGCGCCGGGTGAAGTTGCGTACGGTGGCAACGGCACGGCTGGCGCCGATCTCCAACACCAGCGGGGTGGGGGTGCTGTCGAGCCACATGTCCAGCAGCATCCGTTGCTGGGTGCTGCGGATGGGGTTCCATTGCCCGTCATCGATCATCAACAGGTTGGGCCGTGCCAGCGCGCCGCAGTGGGGGCAGTGAGGCAACTCGCCTTGCCACTCCAAGGTGGCGCTGTCCACCTGTGGGTGCAGGTGGCCGGTCTGCCATGGGTGGGCACCGCAGGCCGTTGTGCATTGCAGCCGGTGGATGGAGCCGAGGCATTCGTAGATGCGGGCGGCCGGGAAACCGGCTTTGTGAAAGTGCCCGTCGGCGTTGCTGGTGAACACGAAGCAGCCGTGCGGCATGCGCTGACCCCACTGGCGCAGCAGGGTGTATCCGGCGTGGGGCTCTTTGGCGCGACACAGGTTCAGCAGCTGGCCATACATGCCCCACGCCGTGGCGGGGTGTTCATCGAAGGCTTGAGGCGAGGTCATTTTTTCAAAGCCGAGCCCCTCTCTGGCAACTGCTGGCCAGGTGTGCGAAAAGGTGGCTGCGTCGCGCAAGTCTGGCAGGCCGCTGTCGGCAGCCATACCCTCGCCGGTAGCGATCATCAACGCGCTGGAGCCTTGCAGCAAGTGTGCGGCGCGTTGGAGTTTGTCGGCCAACAGATAGTCGGTCTGCCGGTCGGCGTTGGGGTGGATGTGCCAGGTGTCGGTGTCTGCGTGGTAGTCCAATGCGTCGCCTCGCAGAGCCTCACGCAGGGCGCGGGCGTGTTCGTATCCTATGCGCAGCCACCGCTGTAAAGACGAGATGCGGGTGTCTCCCGAGAATAGCAAGTGCTGGCGTGCCAGGTGGTATAGCGGGTCGGGCAACGCGCCTGTGGGCATGAATACTCCTCTCTTGATAGCTGCTTGCGCTCTTTGGGGCAGGCGCAAGAGCCTGTTTTGGCTGAATGAGGGGATTGTCTGGAGAGCCGCGACAGACTGTGTCGCAGCAGGGTGCCGCAGCGTTACAACACCAGGCCCTTGAGGTATTCGCGGAAAGATCTGCCCATTTGCCGGAGCTGCAGCGCCAGTTTCACGGTGGCTTCCTGAAAGCCGTCCAACCGACCCGTGTCGTCAAAGCTGATCAAAAAACGGTCGAACAGCGCATTCAGATTGGCGACCAGCAAAAAACCGTTGAACACGTCCAGCCGCTCGGCATCGTTGGCGCACTCTGCCCAGGGTTTGGCGTGGCTCGCGCAAGACTTCGGGCAGGGCCGTCCTCCACTGACCAGCCATCTGAGAGCTCGACACGCTGCTGCAGTCGGCTGCGGGAGTCGGCCCGGTGGCCAGTGCCACGATGATTGCCGAGCTGCCAGAGCTGGGCCGGCTGAACCGGCGCGAGATCGCTGCATTGGTGGGCGTGGCGCCCATGGCCAATGACTCCGGCGGCAGCAAGGGCAGGCGGCGCGTACAAGGCGGGCGCTTCGAGATCCGCCGCGTGCTGTACATGGCAACGCTCACGGCCACCCGCTACAACCCGGCCATCAAGGCCTTCTACGAGCGTCTGAAGGCCGCTGGCAAGTTGCCCAAGGTCGCCCTGGTCGCTTGCATGCGCAAGTTGCTCACCACGCTCAACGCCATGGTGCGCACTGGAAAACCTTGGGACAAGTCGCTTCATTGCGCTTGACTTCGAAGACGGTTACTCAGTCGATCTCCACTTTGAGGTAGTGCGCGCCTGCAATGGGGCTTTGGTAATAGGGGGGGATTTCCTCAAACCCCAGGTCGGCATACAGCGCGCGGGCGGATTCCATGTCGTCCAGTGTGTCCAGCAGCACGCAGGCGTAGCCGGCCTGGCGGGCGCAGTCGAGCATGGCCTCGGCCAGTTCGCGCCCCAGGCCAAAGCCCCGGAAGGCTTTGCGCACGTACAGGCGCTTCATCTCTGCGGCGTTGGGGTAGTCGGACGTGTCCAGGGGGCGCAGTGCGCAGCAGCCAGCAATCGCGCCTTCCACCTCGGCCAGCAGCAGTGCGCCGCGTGGCGGGGCATAGTCGCCGGGCAAGGCGGCCAACTCTTCGTCAAAGCCTTGAAAACACAGGTCGATGGCAAGGCTTTGGGCGTATTCGCGAAAGATGTCGCGCACCAGCTCCATGTCGCGGGGCGTGCTGGGCTGGCGCAGGAGAACGGCGGGCTTTTCCAAGGTACGAAGCGGGCAGGGAAAAACTGCAGTTTAGCGAAGCTCTCCTGGCTGTCGAAGACCGGTGAGTAAATGCTCTTAAAAGCATAGCTGCTAGCGCTTTCCATATGAGCGCTAGAGCCACTTTTGATCAATTTTCATCTGCCGCGATGAGGATGCAGCTTCGGGCGCGCCAGGAAACGTTGCAATGTTTTGCGATAGCAGGTGGGCGTGCAAAGGCGATGCTGATCCCCTCGCCCAGCTTCTGGCCAGAACCCCGGGCGCCACCAGCCGAACGGTGCCGCTTTACACCGTGCCCAGCCCCGCCACCCACCACGCCAGCGCTGCGCAGGCAGCCAGCACCAGTGCAGCAGCCACGCGGGTGAGTGCGTTGTCGCGCGATGCAGGCACGCTAGTGGACAAGTCTTTGTCGCCATGCAGCATGGGGCGCACCAGGATTTTGCGGCGCACCAGCGTGTAGTAGGCGATGGCCAGCAGGTGCAGCACCACCAGGCCGATCACGAGATATTGCCCCACGTCGGCATGGAACCAGGTGGCGCGGCCCACCCATTCGCCCGATACGAAGCGGGTGAGGGGTCCGGAAAAGGCAATTTCGTCGTCGCTGAGCAGCCCACTGACCACCTGCGCGATCAGCACCCCCAGCAGTGCCAGCACCGACAGCGCCCCCAGTGGCGAGTGGCCTGCGCTCTCGGCCTCGGCACTGCTGCCTCGCAGGTAGCGCCACAGGCGGCCGGGCGTGGGCACAAAGCTGGCAAAGCGCGACCAGCGCCCGCCCACCAGGCCCCACACCAGGCGGAACGCCAGCAGCGCCAGCACCACATACCCCAGCCGGAAGTGCCACACCATGGCGTTGCCGCCCACCTTGGCAGTCACCACCAATGCCACCACGCTGGCGGCCAGCAGCCAGTGGAACAGACGGGTGGGCAGGTCCCAGATGCGAATGGTGTGGGTGGGCATGAAGACTCCGTGGCCGGTGTTGAGAAGCCAGATTGTGCGGCAGGAAGGTGACGGCGGGGCTTGCGCAAAGCCGGGGCGCCGAGGCTGCCGCTCAGGCACTGCGGTGGGCCCTGCAAATGTCAACCGCAGCAGGCATACTGCGCACGGGACGGCCACGGCCTCCCGCCCACAACACCCAAGGAAGTCCCACCATGAAAAAACTTGCCGCGTTCATCGTTACCGCCGCCGCAGCCGTTCTGTCGGCCCCGGCCTCTGCCCAGTTCGCCAAAGCCGAAGACGCCATCAAATACCGCCAAAGCGCGTTTTTCGTGATGGGCCAGCACTTTGGCCGCATTGGTGCCATGGCCAACGGCAAAGCTCCGTTCGACGCCAAGGCTGCGCAGGAAAGCGCCGACATCGTGGCGGTGATGTCCAAGCTGCCATGGGAAGCCTTTGGCGCGGGCACCGACAAGGGCGCGCCCACCAAGGCATTGCCTGCGATCTGGTCTGAGCAAGCCAAGTACAAGGAGCATGCCGACAAGCTGCAGGCCGAAGCCACCAAGCTCGCTGCCGCCGCCAAGACCGGCAACCTCGACAACCTGAAGGCCTCGTTCGGCGCGACTGCAGGCACCTGCAAGGCGTGCCACGACGCGTTCCGTTCCAAGTAATTGGCTGGTGGCTCGTTGGTGCTATTGAAAAGATAGCTGCTGGCGCTTGTCCAGAAAGCGCAAAAGGCCCATTTCGTATGAAATGGGCCTTTTGCTTTTTGGTGCGGGGAAGTGCAGGTCGATCAGCTTTCAGCCAGCAGCTTTTCAATCAGCTGGTGCAGGGCGGGGAAGTCCGGGGCGCCCACGTAGCTTTTCACGATCTCGCCGCGCTTGTTGACGATGTAGGTGGTGGGCGTCAGGCGCACATCGCCCCAGGCCTTGGCCACCGCGCCGGTGTTGTCAATAGCGACCTTGAAGGGCAGCTTGCGCGTTTCGGCAAAGTTGACCACGTAACTGGGCGGGTCGTAGCTCATGGCGACCGCAATGGTGTCAAACCCGCGGCTGTTGAACTTCTGGTGGGTTGCGATGATTTCCGGCATCTCTGCCACGCAGGTGGTGCAGCTGGTGGCCCAGAAGTTCACCAGCGTGACCTTGCCGCGCAGGTCGGCCGTGGTCTGGCTGGAGCCGTCGAGCAGCACAAAGGTGCTCTCGGGCGCGGCGGCGCGGCCGGTGTCCAGGTACACGTAGGCGCCCACTGCCGCAAACGCTGCAACGGCCACGCCGGCCAACCAATGCTTCATACCCATGATGTCCTCTTGTTCACAAAGGCCGACGGCTCCTGCGCAGGGGCCCCGGCGTTCAGTGCTGGGGTGTGCGTGTCGCGCCCCAGGGAATGCTGTCGATTGTCCGTGATGTTGGGGAGTCCACCCACCCCATGCGGTCAACATCCAGCGAATGGGTGGAGTCGTGTCGGGGGCAGAAAGTTCAGCCTGGCCCCCGGGCTGCTGCCGATAATGGCTGCATGAAAACACGATGGATGGTTGTTGCCAGCGCAGCGCTGGCCGTGGCCCTGGCCGCTTGCAGCCCGGCGCTGAATTGGCGCAGTGTGGCGGTGCCCGAGGCGGCCCTGCAGGTCATGCTGCCCTGCAAGCCCGACAACGCGGTGCGCACCGTTGAACTGGCGGGCGCGCCGCTGGCACTCTCGCTGCTGAGCTGTGATGCCGATGGCGCGACGTTTGCCGTGTCGTACGCCACGCTGACCGACCCTGCGCGCGCCGGGGTGGCACTGGAGCATTGGCGTGCCGCCACGCTGGCGCGCATTGGCGTGGCGGTGCCTGCCGCCAACGCGCCCGCTTCCGGCGCTGCTGCGCCTGCGCAGATGCAGCCCTTTGTGCCCGCAGGCGCTATGGCGTTGCCCCAGGCCGTGCGCACCACGGTGCAGGGCCAGCGGCCCGATGGCACTCCCGTCACCGCCCATGCGGCGTGGTTTGCGCGCGCGCTGGGCAGCGAGGTGCGCGTGTACCACGCGGTGGTGTTTGCCGACAAAGCGCGGCCCGCCGTGGCAGACACTTTTTTCGCCGGGCTGGAACTGCGTTGAACCCGCCAACGGCCCTGGCGGCTGACCTGGGTGGCTGGCTCAGCGTGCAACGGTGCGCTTTTCACCTGGGGCGTACAGCAGCCGCGCGCCATAATGCTTGGCAAACCGCCCACCCATGAGCACCAGCATCCTTCTCATTGCCCACGCCCCCCTGGCCCATGCGCTGCGCGAGTGCGCGCTGCATGTGTTTGCCGACTGTGGCGACGCCGTAGCCGCACTGGACGTGCCGCCCCATGAACCGCCAGAACAGACGCTGGCGAATGCGCGCGCCTTGCTTGCCGGGCTGGCCACCGAGACCACCCTGGTGCTGACCGACGTGTTTGGTGCCACGCCCTGCAACGTGGCCCAGCGCCTGGTGGACGGCGTGAACTCCCGCCTGGTCACCGGGGTCAACCTTCCCATGTTGCTGCGCGCGGTCAGCTACCGTGCCGAAACCCTGGATTCCCTCGTCTCCCGCGCTGTCGTGGGGGGCACCCAGGGGGTCATGCAGGTGGCCATTGCCGCACCACAAAACCAGACCCGACGCCCTATCCATGATCAAGACCCGTACGACCATCAGCAATAAGCTGGGCCTGCACGCCCGCGCCTCCGCCAAGCTCACCAAGCTGGCGGGCAGTTTCCCTTGTGACGTGTTCATGAGCCGTGGCGACCGCCGCATCAACGCCAAAAGCATCATGGGCGTGATGATGCTGGCCGCCGGCATGGGCACCGAGGTGGAAGTGGAGACCAGTGGCGAGCGCGAGCAGGAAGCCATGGACGCGCTGCTGGCGCTGATTGCCGACAAGTTTGGCGAGGGGGAGTGACCCCCGCCCAGGCCCGCCAGCGCCGCAGGGCGGGCCGCACACAGGAGACCGCTGAATGACTTTTTCCATCCATGGCTTGGCCGTTGCCCGGGGCATTGCCATTGGCCGCGCCGTGCTGGTGGCGTCCAGCCGGGTGGATGTGGCGCATTACTTCATCCAGCCCGAGCAGGTGGCGGCCGAGATCGAGCGCGTGCGCCAGGGCCGCAACACGGTGGTGGACGAGCTGCAGCGCCTGCAGGCCGACATGCCTGCCGACGCCCCGCACGAGTTGGGCGCGCTGCTGGATGTGCACCTGATGCTGCTGCAGGACGAGGCCCTGGAAGAGGGCGTCAAGCACTGGATTACCGAGCGCCTGTACAACGGCGAATGGGCGCTGACCACCCAGCTGGAGGTGATTGCGCGCCAGTTCGACGAGATGGAGGACGAGTACCTGCGCGAACGCAAGGCCGACCTGGAGCAGGTGGTCGAGCGCATCCTGCGCTACATGAAGGGCGTGGCCAGCCCTGTGGCGCCCCCCGTGAGCCAGCGGCGCAAGACGCAGCAAGACCTGCTGCTGGACGACACGGTGGACGTGCCCCTGGTGCTGGTGGCGCACGACCTGTCGCCCGCCGACATGCTGCAGTTCAAGCAAAGCGTATTTGCCGGCTTTGTGACGGATGTGGGTGGCAAGACCTCGCACACCGCCATCGTGGCGCGCAGCATGGATATCCCGGCCGTGGTGGGCGCACGCGCAGCCAGCCAGCTGGTGCGGCAGGACGACTGGGTCATCATCGACGGCGATGCCGGCGTGATGATCGTGGACCCTTCGCCCATCATCCTGGCCGAGTATGGTTTTCGCCAGCGTCAAGGCGAACTGGAGCGTGAGCGCCTGGCCCGCCTGCGCCACACCCCGGCCGTCACCATCGACGGCCAGAAGATCGAACTGCTGGCCAACATCGAGCAACCCGATGACGCCCCCGCCGCGGTGAAGGCCGGCGCGGTGGGCGTGGGCCTGTTCCGCAGTGAATTTCTTTTCATGGGCAAAACCGGCAACCTGCCGGGTGAGGAGGCCCAGTACCAGGCCTACCGCCAGGCGCTGGATGGCATGCAGGGCCTGCCCGTCACCATCCGCACCATCGACGTGGGTGCCGACAAGCCGCTGGACAAGGGCCACAAGGACAGCTACCTGAACCCTGCCCTGGGCCTGCGCGCCATCCGCTGGAGCCTGGCCGACCCGGCCATGTTCCGCACCCAGCTGCGTGCGGTGCTGCGTGCGGCGGCGCATGGCAAGGTCAAGCTGCTGTTTCCCATGCTGGCGCATGTATCGGAAATCACCCAGACGCTGGCCCAGGTGGACTTGGCCCGTGCCGAGCTGGATGCGCGGGGCGTGGCCTACGGCCCTGTGCAACTGGGGGCGATGATCGAAATCCCCGCCGCAGCGCTCATGGTGCGCACCTTCTTCAAGTATTTCGACTTCCTGTCCATTGGCACCAACGATCTGATCCAGTACACGCTGGCGATTGACCGTGCTGACGAGTCCGTGGCCCACCTGTACGACCCGCTGCACCCCGCCGTGCTGCGGCTGGTGGCCGACGTGATTGCGGAAGGCCACGCGCAGGGCAAGGTGGTGTCGGTGTGTGGCGAAACGGCAGGTGATGTAAGCATGACGCGCCTGCTGCTGGGCCTGGGGCTGCGCAGCTTCTCCATGCACCCCGCGCAGATTTTGGCCGTGAAGCAAGAGGTGTTGCGGGCCGACACCCGCAAGCTGGCCCCTTGGGCGCAGCAAGTGCTGCAGGGCGAAGTGCCAGCCGCGTGATGGCTGGTGACGCCAAAAGCACTTGAACTGCTATATTTTTAATAGCTGCTTGCGCTTGATTTGAAAGCGCTAGAGCCACTTTTGGTTCATAGTGAACCGCGCTAGCGCGCCCGCATGCCCATCACCGCAGCGCTGATGATCATGGCCGTGGCCAGGCCAATGCTCCAGCTGAAACTGCGGCCACTGACCACGATCAGCAGCGCGGTGGACGCCAGCGGTGTGATGTAGCTCAGGATGCCGATGTGCCGCGCATCGCCCAGCTTCAAGGCCTTGTCCCACAGGTAAAACGCGCCGCCCAGCGGGCCCAGGCCCAGCACGGCCAGCAGGCCCCAGTCGCGCGCCTGCAGCGCCACGCTGGGCTCCAGCAGCACATGGCACAGCAGCGACAAGGCGCCGGAAACCAGCCCGAACAAGCCAATCGCGGTGGTGGGGAAGGCCGTGACGCGTTTGGTCATCAACGAATAGGTAGCCCAGATGAACGCCGCCGCCGCTGCGGGAATGTAGCCCCAGGCCAGCGTGCCACTCAGTTCACGGCCGCCCACGATGGCAATCGCTGCGCCGCCAAACCCCAGCAGGGCCGCCACGACATGCGGCACCCGCAGCGCCACGCCGGGCAACACCACCGGGGCCAGCACCACGATGAACAGGGGCCACAGGTAGTTGACGAGGTTGGCCTCCACCGGCGGCGCATGCCGCAGCGCGATGAACAGCAGAAAGTGGTACGCAAACAGACCATAGACACCCAGCGCCAGCGTGCGCATGGGAATGCGCCACTGCGATGGATCGCGCAGCACAAAGGGCCATGCCGGCACGCTGCCGATGATGAGCGTGATGCCGGTGAGCAAGAAGGGTGGAATGTGCGTGAGCGACACGCCCAGCGAGGCGAGAGAGGCCCACAGGGCGATGGCGCCCAGGGCGTAGAGATTGGCTTGCAAGGGAGAAGAAGACATGCGCCGACTGTATGCGTTTTGCATCGCACTCCATCGTCGTGCAGCACCGGAATATCGTCGCGCTGCGATGGTTGTGGCGGCCGTGGCGGGCACGCTCAGCCGTGCTTTGGAGTCACTGGGCTTTTGCTGCCTGCTCGGCCAGCGCATCGCGGCGCAAGGCGGCCGTCAATGCTGAAGGAGATCGGTACCCCGTGGCGCTCGCTACCGCGGCCACCGGCATGCCGCTGGCCCGCAGCAGCCGCGCGTGGGCCAGGCGCTGTTGGCGCAGCCATTCGATGGCACCCAAGCCTAGCTCATCACGGCATCGCGCGGTGAACTGGCTGGGGCTGAGGTGCACACGCCGGGCCAGGTCGGCCACGGTGATTTCCTGGTGCCACTCGCGCGCTGCCCATTGCTGCAGCCGCTGCCAGTCAATGGCACGCCTGCGGGAGTTGACGGAAGCGGAGCGCCCGCCAGTGGGCAGGCTGTGTGCGGGCGAAGGGGGTGTGCCGGTACCGTCCACCAGCCATGCTTCCAGCAGCAGCGCAGGTCCATGGGCCTGCGCCAGGGGCCGCCCCTGCTGCAGAGCATGGGCCAGGTACTGCGCCAGCGGGTGTGCGTGGGAAGGTGGTGCGGCCGCGCGCTGCAGGCACTGTGCCCAGCCGGGTTGGGTGCTGTCCAGCACCAGGCATAAGCTGCCCCGCTGGGCTTCAAAGTCGTGTCGTGCGCCGGGCCGGATCACGCAGCCTTCGCCCTGGGCCACGCGCTGCCCTCGGCCTTCAATCTCCAGCTCCAGCGCGCCCTCCAGACCGAAGAGCACCTGGAAGTGATCGTGGCTGTGGCTGCCGGGCGAAGGCCCGTAGCGCCGCAGTGACAGGGCATCTGCGGCGGCGGGCTGCATGGCGGTTGGGTCGTGCTGCGGCCGGGCTTATACGCCGGCGGCGTGGGCCTGCTGGTCGGCGTGGTAGCTGCTGCGCACCATGGCGCCCACGGCGGCGTGGCTGAAGCCCATCTTGTAGGCCTCTTCCTCGAACATCTTGAAGGTGTCGGGGTGTACGTAGCGGCGCACGGGCAGGTGGCTGTTGCTGGGGGCCAGATACTGGCCAATCGTCAGCATGTCGATGTTGTGTGCGCGCATGTCGCGCATCACCTGCAGGATTTCTTCGTCCGTCTCGCCCAGGCCGACCATGATGCCGCTCTTGGTAGGCACATTGGGGTGCAGTTCCTTGAACTTCTTGAGCAGGTTCAGGCTGAACTGGTAGTCGGAGCCGGGACGCGCTTCCTTGTACAGGCGCGGTGCGGTCTCCAGGTTGTGGTTCATCACATCGGGCGGCGCGGCCTTGAGGATTTCAAGGGCGCGGTCATCGCGGCCGCGGAAGTCGGGCGTGAGGATCTCGATCTGCGTGCTGGGCGAGAGTTCGCGAATGCGCTGGATGCATTCCACGAAGTGGCCGCTGCCGCCATCGCGCAGGTCGTCGCGGTCCACGCTGGTGATCACCACATACTTGAGCTTGAGCGCGGCAATGGTGCGTGCCAGGTTCAGCGGCTCGTCCTTGTCCAGCGGGTCGGGGCGGCCATGGCCCACGTCGCAGAACGGGCAGCGGCGCGTGCACTTGT
>ERZ650300.741-NODE-741-length-19790-cov-8.429035_pt1 | contig 19790 bp, 17 predicted proteins | sample MGYA00376236_ERZ650300 | MGnify/ENA primary metagenome ERZ650300 (study PRJEB26733, sample SAMN07839303) | wastewater metagenome | biome: urban; feature: wastewater treatment plant; material: waste water | place: USA: North Carolina | collected 2016-04-28 ...
GCAGTAAAAAGTCCAACTACCAAAAGAAGTCCAATAGAAAGTGTGGTTTTCATAAATCGTGTTTAGTTAAATGAATGAATCACAAAAATAACGACTTTCTATGAGCTTTGCTTACTTCATTGATATCAAAGCTAAAAAACAAAACGAATCGCTGCTTTGTCTCATTTTTTGAATTATTTTTGATTTCTAAAACAATCAAAATCAATCTAATTATGAAAACAATTCCAACTCTTTTACTTGCTTTTCTATTATTTTCCTTGACACAAAGTTCATTTGCGTAAGGTTTTGGTGTTCGCGCAGGAGCTAATTTCTCTACGGCTAGCGACGGAAATTTTGGCAAAATAAAAAGCAACAATGGCTATTATCTTGGTGTTTACAAAGAAATGACTGTTGTTCCCAAATTGCTTTTTATACAACCCGAAGTTCAGTTCTCTAAACAAGGTTTCAACACAAATACTACTGATTTTGACTTGAACTACGTACAAGTGCCTATTTTGGCTAAATTGTATTTGCTAAAAGTGGTTAGCTTTGAAACAGGTCCTCAATTTGGATTCAAAGTAAGCGATAAAATTGACGGCCCTCAAAATCCAGATTTCAAAACATTTGATAGTGCTTGGGCGTTTGGGATGTCGTTTAATTTGCCATTTGGACTTGCTATCAACGGAAGATATATTGGTAGTTTTAAAGAAGTCATCAAAGACAGTGATGCTAAAAACCAAGTCTTTCAATTGGGCGCTTCACTTACCTTCTAAAAAACGTATTTTTTTCACATAAAAAAGGGCAATGTTTTTCGACATTGCCCTTTTATTTGGAACTAGCGCTAAGCTAAAGATTTATTAGTATGCTTTTTGCTTTTCAAAAGTAGAAGTCAAGGTGCGTTTGATTTTATCTAATGCGCCGTGAAATGCTTTTTCGATGCTACTAGCATGTTCTGTAACCGCAATAGGTTGGCTGTTAGCAGCACGCACTTCTATCAAGCAACGTTTATCATCTACTCCCGATTTGTTACTATTTTCATCACCAAAATGCACTTCGATTCGGGTAATTTTATCTTCGAAACGAGCCAATGATTTTTCTAATTCACCAGAAAAATAAGCTTCTACTCTCTCGTGTCCTTCGATGTTTTTGTCGGTGTTGATTTGTACTTTCATCGTTACAAAATTTTTAAGTTATGTAGTAAATTTAAACAATTCAGCAGAAAAAAGCTACTGTTTTAGCAAAAGTTTAGTAACTCCACCGTCCTTTTTTATTACCAAAAAACACTCCCAACTACTCTTCGGTTTTAATTCTTTTTACAGTATTTTTTCTTGTAATCAATAACGGAATGGCTACACCTGTCGCTAATACCACCAATACAAAAAAGGTAGTCAATCCATTATTAACCGCTTCAAAGAAAATCTTTGAATACGCTACCGGGTCTTTTTCAGAGGTTAATTTTATAATTCCAATCATTGCTTTATAGGCAAAAAGTCCTGGTATCATAGGAATTACAGCGGGTATGGCAAAAGTAATGGGAGGACAATTTCGTCTGTGCGCCGCAAATACGCTCAAAAAACCAATTAAAGAAGCGCCACAAAGCACAGCCAAAACAATACCAATTTTATATTCTAACATCAAAAATTTAGTCAAGCCACCAAGCGCTCCAATAATAAATATTGAAAGCAACGCACGTCTAGGCACGTTGAACAAAATAGCAAATCCAATGGCTGCAATTCCCAACCAAATTCCTTTTTCTAAAAATAATACGACATCCATGATTTAGAAATTATAAATTAACAATCCCATTAAAAGCCCAAGTGCGATAGCAAATGCAATGATTAAAACATTCACTCCGCGAGTAATTCCGTTTAAGATGTTACCATCTATCAAATCTGAAAAAGAATTCATCATTGGCACACCGGGAATTAAAAACAAGACCGAGGTAGAAAAAGCGTGAATGTAAGTAAGTGTAGGATTAAAGAAAAAATAAAATCCTGATACTAAAGCCGCTGTAGCCGAAGCAAAAAAGACACACAAATAAAAATTAAATTTTAATTTCATAGCCTCTTGCCTCACAAAAAGACCAGCGAACGAAGCCACAAAACAAGCTAGCATTTCTACAAAATCTCCACCCAATAGTCTACAAAACGAAGCTCCTGCAAGGGCTACCATTGTAAGTACCAAAATTCTTGGATACAATGGCTTTCTGTTTAAAACTGCTAACTCTTGATTGATGCGTTCTACACTCCATTGCTCTAAAACAATTTTCCAACTCATAATACTGATTTCGGAAATCAAGTTAAAATTTAAATGCATTTTGGGCACCCATTTCACGCTAGTAAATGTTTTATTTTTGTTTTGATACACCAAAGTAATCATCAAGCCGTGATTGGTAATCATTAATTCTGATCCACAACCAAAGGCTCCTGCTATTCTATCAATAGTTACTTTGATTCTTTCTGTATTGGCTCCAGAAACCATCAGTATCGAACCGATTTCGAGGAGCATTTCGCCCAATTCATATTTATTAGGCTTATTTATAACTTCCATAACAAATTTATTTTTTTCATTGTCCCCCAAATTTACGGCTTTTTCAAACTCAAAAATGGCTGAAAACAGTCTAATTAGCGAAACTTACTAACGCAAACGATGGATTTGAATCATTATCCTTTTGACGAACTCCAAAAAAAAAGCGTTGCAAGAAGCAACGCTTTATAGCATTATCTATGGACAAATAACTAGTTCACTACCTTAACTGGGAAAGTAACTGAAGCATCTGTAGCGCCACCAGCATTAGTGATATCTCCCGTAGCCACACCTGAAGCACTTTTAGCTGGTAGGTGTCTTAAAACTACGGTAATATTTCCCGTTGTAGCTGTTGCTCCAGTTTTCAAGGTAAAAGTCAAACCAATTGGTTTTCCGTTTTTATCGGTATCTCCGTAGGTGAAAGTTCCAACAGCTGCTGGCGCTTGATAAAACAATTGGTGGTCTTCTCCTTCTTCTTTTACCTCAGCCGTAATATCGTCAGCAGGTGTAACAGCTTCGTTTAAGAAAGTGGTAGTCCCTGTGTAAGTAGTATTTGCTTTTAATTCTCCAACAACTGGAGTAATTACTGGTGCATTAGGACCATCACCATCTAAATCTCTTGAGGTTAGCGTAATCACAGAGCTTCCTGCAGTAAGTGTTGTGGTAACCGTAGTGATTACTTCTTCTTCATTTACTACTTCTGGGTCATCATTGTTACAAGAAGAGAACGTAAATACTGTAAGTAAGGCTAAAGCTAAAATTTTTGAATTTTTCATTGGGTTTAAATTAAGTTGTAATTAGTAATTAAATTTTATTTGAATTTGAAAATTGCGCCCTACTTCATCTGCGAAGAAGCGTTGGCGATTGAGATAATCCCTGTAATTTGTGTTGAATATATTTTGAACAGAAAACCCAAGTGTAGTCGTGGTTTTGTAAAACGTATTGAATTTCATTTCACTGTAAAAATGAAGCAAATGATACCCTGCTGGCGGCGTGCTAATATCCAACTCTCGAGGCACTAAATTGCCATTTTCAATAACGGTGATTTCAAAATTATTATTAGGGTAGGATTGTTGCTGGGTCACAACCTCGCTCTTTAACTCTAGCAATAACTCATGCCATTCTTTTTTCTTGAATTCGATGGTATTCGTAAAATGAAAAGGAGGCATATCGATCAACGGTTCGTCATTGTCTAGATCATCCCCTTTGATGTAAGCCATTGTAAAACGATGTTGCCATTGCGAATTGATTGTCCAATTCGTTTGTACATCAACTCCACCCAGTAGCGCATTGGTTTGTTGGTATTCCCAAACTAAGAACGTACCACGATTTGTTGTTTCAGGGCGAATTGGACGTAGAAACATATAGTTCTGAACAGCATTGATGTAAGGATTTACTTCAAGCGAAAAATTATTCCATGTTTTCTGTACGGTCGATGATAGTTTTATGGATTGCTCTTTTTTCAACGCCAAATCTCCCAATTCAATCATACCACTAGAATGATGCAATCCATCACTGAAAAATTCCGATGGATTGGGATTTCGAGTCGCCAAACTAATATTGGTATACCAATCCCATTGCTTGTCAAACGTTTTTCTAAAACCTAGACTAGCCGATAAGTTATGGAAGGTAAAAGTAGGGTGCGCCAAAATTTGGTCTCCCACCTCTCTTACTTCAAATTGTGGAAAAAGAACATCATAACCTCTTTCGGTCCATCTGCTTTTGAAATAAAACTTTTTGGCATCTACTTTTGAAAAGTCATAGCGCAAACCACCATCTAGAACCAAACCGTCTGATAAAGAAACACTCGCAATTCCGTAAACTCCAGCGTCTAGCTTTTCATAATTTGGAATCAATGGACGAATCCCTGTGGCAGGACTGGCAAAGTTATTTTGGAAACCTGCATTTACTCCCGATTTCAAATGCCAATCGTGGTAGGTTTTCTTGAAATCTACATTCAAATTGTGCGTAGACAATTCTAAATCCAAAGCCGCTCTGTTATTGAAAACACCTCTTCTTATATCAAATTCCAATCGCTTATTGAATTGAAAAGAATATTGCGAAGAAAGAGAAGCCGTTTCATCAAAATAGTACTGATAATTCAACTTCGCCAAATGGTGTTGTACCTCTTGTTTTGGATTGTCGATAGTATAGGTGAAATCCTTAATCACTGAAGGACGTTTATTCTTTATCGCATCATACAAGTCATTAGTACTCCCAACGTGTGCTGCGCTCAAAATTCCAATAGTGGCGTTGTAGTAACTATAAAATCCTGACAGGAAATAATGTTTTCCAGTATACTTTATATCACCCGTAAAATTCGATTCACGGTTACCAGTATTCGACAAAACATAATCAGGTGCCTCTCTATCTCCCATATACTTAAAGGTAGCGAGTGCGTTCCAGCTCCAACCTAGGTCATTGCCTTTGTGTAAACTTGTAGTGACCGACCCGCCTCTCCCGTTGGAAGCCAAATTGAACATCGTTCTTCCAAACAAGGTGTCTTTTCGGACTTGAATCGGTTCTAAAATCACCAAACCTCCCACAGCGTCGCCACCGTATTGCAATCCTGAAGCGCCTTTAATCACTGTTATTTTTCCCGCTGCATTGATGTCAAAATTGGGAGCGTGTTCTGTTCCCCATTCTTGGTCTTGCATACGTACGTTGTTATTGATGATTGGTACTCGGTTTCCGAACATACCATTTACAATAGGTTTCACCACGGTGCTTCCTGTCTTTAAACCTGAAACTCCAGCTACTTCTTGCAAAACATCGCCCAAGGACTGATTACTAAACTTCTCAATCGTGGCTGCTTTTACTTTTTGTTCCAGCACCGACTGATTGGGTGTCGTGTTTTTTTGCTTCACCAAAACTTCATACAAAGCCTCTGTATTTTGCTTCATAACAAAATTCAATACAGTATCGGATGTCAATGTAATCACCGTGTCAATAGTTTGATAGCCCACATAGGACAACGAAACCTTCAACGTACCTGAAGGCAAGTCTTTGATTTCGTAAAACCCTTTTTTGTTGGTGTTTACCGTTTTATTTCCAATGTGTACGTGACAACCTTCAAGGTTTTTTTTCGTTTCAGTAGTAATGGTACCGCTTAGTTTGTTTTGTGAAAAAACCAAAGCCGTAAACCAAAAGAACACGAAAACACTATAGCTTTTTGCTCGCATTTTGATATTCAAAAAAAATTAAAATAGGATTATTGTCATTCCCGAGTATCGAAAATGACGTATTGAAGTGAGATAAACGCTATTTAATTGACTACAAAATGTTCTTTAATCACAAATCATAGACTATCAAAAAGTTACGTTCACTTCCAAAAAAAAGCTATACTACAGGCGGTGCCCGTAACGCAAATAAACTTCCTGAGTAGCAAGTAAAAGTTGAAGATAGATAAAACTTAGTCGTTTTACTATAGGTTACAGCCTCGCTATTTTCCCAAAAAAAGGAAGAAGGCAGCAAGAAACTGTTAACAGAATAAGCACAAACCGAACAAGGTTGCGCATAATGGTGCGCGTGTGTGATTTGTTTTTTTGAAGTCGTGTTTTCGTGATGACAAATCGGAGCTTCTAGCTGCTCTATCAAATGGGCATAACTGTGCTTGGTTTGAAAAATCATAGTCGCCAACAAAATCAGCAAAAAGATTCTAGATATGAAAGCTTTGTTTGTCATCTGTTGCAAATGTAAAGAAAGAAACACGAATTTCAAGAATTGACACAAATTAAAATAAAATCCTAGTGCCTTAACAGTAAACTAGACACAGATTGCACAGATGTACACAGATTAAAACTTTGCCCCTTCAACGTTAAATCACGAGATTTTTTTGCTTTTAGCCTAAATCTTATATGCCCTTACCTTCCTTATATGGTTCAAAAAACACCAGCAATTTAATCCAAAACTGATATGACTTATATGTTTAAAAGTAAACCCTCGCGAACTTCGCGGTTAAAAAAACTATTTCAATCGAAAAACAACCCTCACCAACGCCTTAAGAAAAGGCACTTTTGGACATTTCCAGATTACTTGTAAGTCCTCGAAAAAAGAAGTCTCTTCATCCAAAAATTTAAAAATCAAATCGGGTTTTCCTTTTTGGAACAACTTTGAAAAAATGACACTTCCCAATTCGTTGCTGCGGTCCAGAATATCCAACAACAACAAATCATACCACCAGAATTTAGTTCTTCTTCCCAAGGCGGTAAAAGGCAAATCGCTTTGCAAAAACTGTACTAACGCATCCGATTTCTTGTCCGAATTCCTAAAAGTATAGCCCGTACTGGCTTTGGTCCAACCTCCAGCGGTGCCGATGTTGAGGACATTTTTCGTATTCGCTTTCCAAAACGGATAACAAGTCATTGGAATGCTCCCCTGCTCTTTTTCTTGAATGGTATAACTCGTCACTCCGAGTTGCTGTAAGTAGTCTTTGATGGCGGTTTCGTATTCCGCTTTGGGCAAGAGGTTAGCCGAAAAAAGCGTGTATTCTACCAAAGCCTCGGTAGCCGAAGTAGGCAACACATACATAAAACGCGTATTCCCTTTTTGTGCCACTGAAAAATCCATAAACGTCGGTTTCTCTGCGGTGAAAACCGGCTCTTTCGTTTGCACAAACCACCCCACAAAATGCTGTTGCAGCACAGGATATTCGTTTTGACGCGCCACCAAAGCAGGATTGTAAATACTATTCAAAACGCGCTTTCCGAAATAAACCGCTTCCGTGGTTTTTACAAAAATTTGCTGTTCGGTTTCTTCTATATCGGTTACTTTTTCCTGCACAAAAGTCACCTTCGGATGTTGCTGTAACAAGGTCAACACTTGCTGGTAAAAATCAATGCCCCGAATCATTTGATAGCGATACGGCTGCAAAGTCAAATCCCGACTGTACGCTTGCGAAGCAAACCAAGCCACGTCCCAATGCTTCGCCACGGCACCATCCCAAATACTGGGCGAAGTACTCCAAAAACACCAAGTACGATCATTCGCCTTTTTGGCATCTTCGTCAAGTAACAAAAGGGTTTGGTCTTGGAAAGCAGGAGACGACACCATTTTGTACGCCGTCATCAAAGCCGCCAAGCCCGCCCCAGTAAAAATATAATCGTATTGCACCGTAGTCTCTGAAGTCATACGCCAAAAATAAGGAAAATAACCGCAATTCACAGCAAGCGCCCAAAGGCTATTTTATTGACGTTTTCAACTAAAATAATGGTATTGATTTTTAGAAGCAGCCATACCAACTTTCCCACACGAGTCGTCCCGCTGTACGCTATATCTTGCTTGCCGAACCCCGGCAAGCAAGGATGCCGCTCCCATCGGGGCTAAGCGAGAACGTTTGGTTTTCAGAATACGAAAAAAAACGCGTTGATAATTTATCAATCCGAGGTTTAGGGAATTATTCTAGTAGCTTATTGGAAAAGGTGCGGATTTTGTATCTGTATTTTGGGATTGTGAGTTATAATTGCTGCTAACTAGTATGTATCTTCTTAACGCCTGTAAGGAGTTGTATTTATTGGTACTCTTTAAATTTTAAAACCCTCTAGTACAACATAAGTACAACAAATCAGAATACTTTTATAGAGCTGTAAAGATATTTTCTTATATTTCGGAAAACAAAAAAGGTTATGGAATCATTCAAAGGAGAAAGTATTATTGATTTTTTTGACACATTCAAAACAGACTTAGACTGTTTGGAATATTTGGCTTCAATAAAATGGAAAGGCGATTTTAAGTGTTCAAAATGCAATCACAATAAGTTTACCATTCGTAAGTTAAACTATGCTCGAGATTGTAATTTATGTCATCATGTAGAAAGCCCTACTGCCAATACAATTTTTCACAAGGTAAAATTTGGAATCCGCAAAGCTTTTGGAATTGTTTTTGAAATGAGTGCCACCACAAAAAGTTTATCTTCTTCCCAGATGGCAAAACGTTATTCTATTAGTCGTCCAACAGCATGGCTGTTCATGCATAAAGTCCGTTCAGCGATGAAAAGTAGTGAGTTGAACCCAGTTGTTGGCACTGTTTATGTTGATGAATTTGTTTATGGCGGTAAGGAAGATTTGAAACAAGGAAGAAGCAACGATAGTAAAAAAAAGAAGATTGTGGCAGCGGTTGAAATTGATGATGAAGGAGGCATAAAAAGAGCATATTTCAAAAGAATTGACGATTACTCTTCTGATGAACTTGGTAAAATTTTTCATAGTCATATATCAACTCAAGCAAAGGTAAAAACCGACAAATGGTCTGGGTATAAACCATTGAAAAGGGAATATGATATTGAACAAATTAAAAGTAATACTTCTGATTTTTTCCAAATAAATACAATAATACATCAAGTAAAATCATGGCTAAGAAGTACATATTCTTGGATGCATGAACAAAATATTGAAAAGTATTTAGACGAGTACAGCTATCGATTAAACAGGTCAATACACAAGCAAACCATATTTGACAATCTAATTACAAGAATGATTAATAAAAAGCCTATTGGTTTACAAACAATTAAAACAAGTAGATAACTTTACAGCTCTATACTTTTATTTGACTATAGATCCCAATATTATTAAGCTGCGCTTGGCGGTTCATCGCTTGATACTCTGCTAGCTTACCACAATAATATTGTTGGGTTGCTTTAGCATACCCATTTTGTAAAAGTAATTCATTTAAACATAATCCACTAGGCAAAATTACATACCCTAATTGTCTGTTCCAGTAGTCGTAATAGTTCTCCTGTTCTGTAATAATAGTTACAACCGTTTTAGGCGGTGCAACCGACAAAACGAAGTGCAAGGATTGCAAACCAAATTGGAGCAATAATTGGGCAGGCAAACTGCTTTTCTCTTCATCTTCTTTCATCTTCCTATTAATCTTTACTTCTGGTGCATCCAAGCCATAAAGACGGATTTCTTTTTTCATTTGAGTGAAACGATTGCAAATGATTATGCTATCTCCGTCAAGGACTTCTTCAATTTGCCAATGGGTTTCCACTATGTACGGTGCTTTTGCGTTGTATTGCATTGATTTACAGTATTTTAAGTTATTGATAATCAAAGATAATCATTGAAATTTGTCTTATGAATTTAATCTAATTATTAACTTTTTAAATCTTAAAAAAATGGCAAGACAAAAAGGTGTTATTAAGTATGTTGGAACTCTTGGAGATATCCGACACTTCAAAATCAAAGGACAGGAAGGCTACTTCGCTGGAATGGTTGGTGGACCAACTGGTGACCAAGTGAACACAGCTCCTGAATTTGAGAGAACTCGTGAGAATATGAACGAATTTGGCGCTTGTGCCAAAGCTGGAAAATCTGTTCGAACTGGTTTATCTCAAGTAATGAAACAAATGGCGGACAGCCAAGTAACTGGAAGATTGACTTCTATTATGAAGAAAATCAACCTTGAAGACCAAACGGAAGCCAGAGGTTACCGTAAAATTGAAATCTCTACACAAAGAAATTACTTAAAAGGTTTTGAGTTTGACAAAAACTCTTCTTTCAATGGTATTTTCAACGCTCCTTACTCATTAACTCATACAGTTGATAGAGAAAGCGGAGAGTTTGTTGTTGATGCTTTTAACCCAGCGAATTTGGTTAATGCTCCATCTGGTGCAACTCACTTTCGTTTGATTTCTTCACTTTCAGTAGTGAGTGATTTTGAATACAACGCTACCACAAACAGTTATGATCCTATGGATGCAGACTTGAATGAGGTAAACGATATTCAATACAGTGCTTTCTTGGATTTGTATGCTCCAGTTCCTGCTACAACCGTAACAGCAACTTTACCTGGTGGAGTTCTTCCAACAGCAAATGTTACTGTTTTGCAATGTATCGGAATTGAGTTTTATCAACAAGTCGGCGGAAATTACTACTTGTTTTCCAGTGGTAACTGCTTGAAAGTTGAGGATGCTTTTTAGAAAAACCTTCCGAAAATCCCTCGCCAAAAGTGAGGGATTTTTTGTTTAATCTCAAATCTATCAAGACTATGGAAAGCAAAATAATAAGAGTAGCCCAGGGCAAAGAAAGTACATTGAGCCAGTTATACATTAACGGCATCTTTCAATGTTATTTGTTAGAGGATAAAATTAGAGAAGTGAAAATCTCTTCTCAAACTGCCATTCCAAAAGGTGTATTTAGTTTGAAGTTGAACACTATTGGAGCTAAAAATGTGGATTACAAAAAAGCTTTTGGGAAGCTGCACGAAGGAATGATTGAGATTTCAGGTTTACCCAACTTTAGCTTTGTTTATATCCATACCGGAAATACCATAAAAGATACTGCCGGTTGTCCGCTTTGTGGTTTTGGTTTTGGGTTTATTGATGGAAATTACCAAGTTTCTCAAAGTGTTGCAGCTTACAAAATGATTTATCCAAAATTGGTAGCACTGGCAAGAGAACCAAACAACAAAATTGTAATTGAAAATAATTTTCAATTTTAAAAAGTCCCAAAAATGGAAAACATCAATATCATCGCTACACTTTTTGGAACACTAATCACCTTACTACTCTCGATTGTGGCTTATTTTATCAAGCAATTACACACCGATTTTAAGAGTATGGAAAAAGATTTGGTTGAAGTAAAAACGATGGCTTTAATCATTAAAACCGAGTTTAAAAGTGGCAATGACTTACTGAACCAGAAAGTAGAATATTTAGAAAAAAGAGTACAAATAATTGAATTAACAATCTTAAAAAGTCAAGATTATGAAAAATAAAAATATGAATGTAGTCGAGCGTGTTGTCGCTCCTACTCCAAAATGGTTTAAAATTCTTCGCACTGTTGGAATTGCTTTAGCTTCTGTTGGCGGTGCTATCATCGCTTCACCTGTTGCCTTGCCTGTCGGTTTAGTTTCGGCAGCTGGTTACTTGGTACTTGGTGGAAGTATTATTTCTGTCGTTTCACAAACGGCGGTTAAAGCTGAAGAACAGCCAGAACCGAAGGAATAAAAAACCAATAAATTGACTTTAGAAGCTCCGATTTTCGGAGCTTCTTTTGTTTATAGCAGTCAATAAATGGCAATTGCTTTGCTTTTCTTCGATTTATTTAAGTGGTGCAATCATATTGCACTTATGTATTAGTTTGCTTGGGAATGAGGAGCAAACAATCCTAGTCCATTTGGACCAGGATTGTTTTATTTTCTACAATAACGGTATAAAATGGCTCTACGGATGTCATTTATGAGCATCATATCCTCTTTGTATTGCTTTTCTTTTTTCTCCAGAAGTTTGAGAGCTGCAACATTTTTTTGGTGCTGCTCGTGTTCGACCATCATCAAACTGGCTTGTGGATTGAATTGTTTTTTGAAATCTGGAAGACGCAAAAACGAAATAACAGAACCTACTAAATACTGATGCCAGAATTTTGTTTGCCATAAACTATAAGCAATGAAAAATAGGCTTTCGCAGTCCTCTTCATTTGAAAAAATGATAACAAAGCTGTTAGTAAATGGAGTTTTTTGTGGCTTTCCGCTGTTCATCCCCTTGTTAAGTATGAATAAATGGAGTTTTGTGTAAACGGTGTCTTTTCGGTGGGTCTTGATGATGAAATTTAGCATAACATTCGGCTTTAAAAATGGGTTAGATTTTCAATTTTCCGCAGAGTTTCTTGTGAAATGCAATAGTGCCTCGCTACGCTCGACCTATAAAATTTTTCAAAAGAAAAAAGGAAAAAAAAGAAAGCCATTACTTCAAGTGGAGGGTTTCAAAAAAGCAAGTTTTTTTGATAAAATACTACCCGATATATCATCGGAAGTGTGGACGTGAAGTCGGAATTGAATGTTGTAGCGAACCGTTATGGGTGGAGATTTTATCAAAAACCGGAGGCTTGAACTTGCTTTTTTGTAAACCTGGAACTTACCTTTGCTGTCTTTTTTTTTATTTTTTGTTTTGATTTCATTAATCAAATACCATCGTATAATCGGAATTTGTTTGAAGGAAAGGGAGTTGACTTGGAAGAGGATGGTTTTCGGAAAGTGTGTGGATTTTTAAAACAGGAAAAAGAAATATAAACATCAATCCTATTATTTTTCTGTTTTAAAAATCCATACTCTTTCTTGGACTTGATTTTGTGGGTATTGAAAATCACTTTACGGAGGTTTTTAATTTTGTGGTACAGGTTTTCAAGTGATTTTCAATACTTACAAAAACAATGAAAAAATAATACGTAGTGCGATGGGGCAGTAGCGCAGGCAAGTGTGTGGTTTTTTATTTGCTTACTGGGGTGTTTCTGATTGCTTTAGTGGAAAAGCTGGTGCCATTGACTTGAAAGAAAGACAATGCTTCGGGCTGGTCAACTTTATATTTAGGAACGGTATGGCATCGGCTTTTCCGCTGAAGCAATTATTTCTTATTTTCTGGCAAATAAAAAACCACACTCTTGCTGGCTTCTCTTGATTTTGTGGGTGTTGCAAATTGCTTATTCCTATGTCGTGAATGTTAGAAATGGAGGTGATAAGCGATTTGCGACACGCACAAAAACAATGCAAATACTTACCGATTTAAGCATCAAGTTGCTAAAAACAGTTAACGCAAACGTTCTTGAAAGTAGGTAGTTAGGAAAAATTTTCTATGAAATTGCGAAGGTTCTTAAAGACAGTGGCGAAGGATGGCTTTTTTTATTGCAGGCCGGTGCGAGGAAGCAATGAAAAAAGCTGTCCTGGAGCCACTGGCAAGCGCGTTGGGTGTGGCGGCTGTTTTACATAAATGATATTATAGCTTCATTGCAAAAACCAAAAAAACAATATAAAAGCTTTGTAATGAACTATAATACTCAATTATGTAACACAGCTTGGGAAAAAAAATTACTGGCGCAAGTTGCGAAGCGTACGTGTTTTTTCTAAAAACTGTGCCAGTAATTTTTTTTGGAGCGTTGGCAAAGGAGTGGCATCTGAAATGTAAAACGTCCTTTTAACCACCGAACGAAAAAAGAGTGTTCTCGCTATTGAAAACATAATTAGCGAAATGAAGCAAACAAAGATGTGAGTTTAGGAATACTTGGACTAAACGAGGATTTTGTGCAGCTGAATGAGATAATGATTTAGATTAAGCAATTTATTAGACCTCTGTTATAAAGTGAGTGTTTTTGGTATCTATTGGAAATCAAGACAAAGCGTGTTCCAGTTTTTCTTTCCATTTTTCCCAATTGGGAGATAATCTGTTTTGCAAATCATAGAATTCTTTGTTGTGATTATGATGTACTAAATGGCATAGTTCGTGAATTACTACGTATTCAATGCTTCCTTTTGGGGCTTTTATTAATTCTGTGTTTAGAATTATTTTGCCTGATTTAGTACAGCTTCCCCACCGTTTTTGCATTAATCGTATGTCTAAAATTGGTTTTTCAATTTTATATTTATTGAATTTTTCTAACGAACTATCCAGTAATTCTTCAAAATGAAAGATTGCTTTTTCTTTGTACCATTCGTTTAGTTTTTTTTCTAAATATTCAGGATTTACTTTTTTAGTTTTCATAATCATTGCACCTCTATAAATCTTTATTTCATTGATAGTATCTTCAATGATTTGCAACTTATATTGTCTTCCTAGATACAGATGTGTTTCTCCATTTACAAACTTTCTTGTTGGCGTATTTGGTTTGTAACTACAAAAAAAGGCTTGCTGTTTTAATATCCAATTGGCTTTTAATTTTACTTTTTTATTGATGTCAATTATGCTGGTGTCATTGGGTGCAATAACTTTTACCAAACCATCAGGTAATACTTTTATACCTAATGATTTTCTTGTAGCAAAGGACAAATTATATTCAATGCTTTTGCTGCCATAATTTACTTTTTGGATTGAATGTAGCATTAAACGTATTTTAGTTTTGCAATTTTAATTACTTCTTCTATTAATTCATCAATTTTATCAAAAGAGAATTGTGTATCGTATTGTTGCTGTTTCTCGAAAAGTAAATCATCCAGATTGTTCTTCAATTCTTTCTCAATCTCCGTATTGGTTTGCCAATCGATAATTAGCGTACCATTTTCATACACAATATTCTTGATACAATCTTCTACCTCTAGTGCTGTACCGGCTTGTACTTCTTTTGGTTCTGGAGTATTACTAAAGCTATTTTCTAAAACCGCATTTATCAGATTGTAAAATGCAATTGCATTTGGTTTGTCTTGGATAGCATTTGGAACATTATTTTGTTTCCCGGTAAGGAATTGATTTTCGTATTCTTTTGCCTTTTTCAAGTATAGGGCTTCATCAATTCGATGCTGATGGTAATCGTTAATTGCTTCCCTAATTAATGCGGATAAACTTTTGTAGAATATTGGATCTTCATTCATTTTGACATTGATTGCCTTAACAGTTCGAGTTGCAATATGATCCGCTTTTGCCGCTTTTCCTATTACTTTTTCTACTTCAGCTTCTCTTTTTTCTCTATCAAAAATATTTACCAGTTCCGTTATTTTTAATACTTCTCCTTCCGTTGTAATATGCTTGTCTATTAATTTTTGTACTTGTGGTTCATAAGCGGCATAATCTAAATCGTCAAAATATCTTCGCTTAACATCCACTCTTAATTGCAAGAAAAACTTACTGTCCTGTTTATATTTATCAATGACTTTCTCGTTTTTAATATCATTAAATTCTATGGATGCCATTGCTAATTTGAACAAACGAACGAAAGCAGAAAGTTTTTCATAAAAAGGATGTCTTATGCTTTCGTCACTCAATAATTCGGAATAGGCTTCGGCATCGTATTTGTTTTTTATCGTTTTGAAAATATCCCATAACTCGCTGTGCGCTTGTGGTAATTTTTCTATTTCTTTATTGATGTTTATTATTGTTCCTGATAATTCTTCTTGTTCAAAATCATTTAATCCGCTGTATGTATTTAGTGCACTATCGAGGTTTTCTAAATTTCCGAAATAATCAATTATAAAACCATACTCTTTACCTGGAGCTACTCTATTTACCCTCGCAATAGCTTGAAGTAAAGTATGCTCTCTTAAACTTCTAGTAATGTATAAAACCTGATTGTTTGGCGCATCAAATCCAGTTAAAAGCTTGTCAACTACTATAATTATTTCGGGTTGTTCTTGTTTTTTGAAGGCACTAATTACTGATTTTTCGTAATCGGATTGTTTGCCGTATTTACTCATCATTGCTTTGTAAAACTTCAATACTACATCTTCATTTTCTTCAAAAGCATCTTCGTAATTTTCTCTTGTATCAGGTGCAGAGATTAATACTTCACAACTTACTTTACCAATTTCTTTTAAATATTCTCGGTATTTTATAGCTGTGGTTTTGTTCGGTGCTACTAACTGTCCTTTGAAACCAGTATATTGAATGTTGTCTTCAAAATGTTCGCTAATATTCCAAGCTCTTGCATAAATCACTTGATCTGCTTTGTTGAGTTGGTTGGTGGAACTGTATTTTCTTTTTAGTGTTGCTTTTCCATAAGGTGTAAGTGGTTCAGAAACCTTATCGAAAAATGTATCTAATGGTTTTTCGTTTACTTCAATTAAATTGTGCCTTCCTTCATAAAGTAATGGAACTACCGCTTTATCTTCCACAGCATCGGTTATTGAATAGACATCTATTAAGCCGCCAAATTTATTGGCCGTGCTTTTTTCTTTCTTCATCAATGGCGTTCCTGTAAACGCAACGAAACAAGCATTAGGAAAAACCTTTTGCATTTTTACATTAAACGTACCGTATTGGCTTCGGTGTCCTTCATCTATTAATACAAAAATATTTGGAGAAGTAAATCCGTCTTTTGATTGATTTATAGCCGCTTCAAATTTGTGTATCAGTGTCGTAATTACCGCATCTATTGGGCTATTGATTAATTCTACTAAATGCTTTCCGGTTTGTGCTTCCTCTACATCAACGTGGCATTTTTGGAATGTTTCCGTGATTTGCGTGTTTAAATCTATTCTATCGGTAACCAGGATTATTTTTGGGTTTTTAATTTCTTTTTGGGTTGCAATTAATTGCGCTAACATTACCATTGTCAATGATTTTCCACTTCCTTGTGTGTGCCAAATTACACCACCCGTTCGTTTACCATTAGCATCGGCAACACTAATTTTTTTGAGCGTTTCTTTGATTGCAAAATATTGTTGGTATCGGGTTATTTTCTTAACTCCATCATCATAGACTATGTAATTGAAAATTAGGTCTAATATTCTTGATTTTTGGCATAAACTGAATACTAATTTATCTTGTTCGGTTACAATTATTTCTTCTTTTTCTAGTTGATTGAAATAATGCAATACATTACTAAATCGTTGTTTAAAAATGGCTGTTCGCTCCGTATTAGGTAATTCACTATTTTTTAGTTGTCTAATAGCATCTCCATAGTGTATTCCTTCTTCTTTGGTTCTAAACACTTCTTTCCATACACTCCAAAATTCTTTTTGGGTGGCTGTGGTGGCATATCTTGCTTCGTTTACCGCTAATGACAACGCTATATTAGAATATTGATATAATCCTCTTATTCCATCTTCTTGTTGGTTGCGTAAATGTTGGGAAATGGCTTCATTTACTGGGTCTTTTATCACATTGCTTTTACATTCAATTACTACCATTGGAATACCATTGATAAACAAAACAATATCTGGGCGATAGGTATCATTTCTCTCACTTCGTAATACGGCATATTCTTCGGTAACGTGGAATGTATTGTTCTCTATATTTTTCCAATCGATGTATTGAAAAGAGAAACTTTTTTTATCGTTTAGAATAGTTTGTTCCAAACTTTTACCCAAAGTTATTAAGTCATAAAATGCTTGATTTGCCTTTATAAAACCATCTTGTATTGGCAATTCCCGCAAGGCAATAATAGCCGCATTGATATTGCTATCTGAAAAAGAAAACTCTTTGTCTTTGTATTGAATGCTGTTTATTTTTTCGAGTTGTTTCTTCAAAATTGGTTCAAGCAATACATTACTGGTTCTACCGCCACGTAACTCCATTGCTTCGTCTGGAGAAACGTATTGATAGCCCATTTTTATGAGTAATTGCAATGCTGGAATTTGACTGATGTGGTCTTCTATATAACTTGGGTTCATAACTTCTTTATGATTTAAAACAATGAATTAATAGATGCATTCTTTGACTTTACAGAGAAAAAAAATGGGAATACAGATAATTGGTACCAACCGAAAGACAATAGAAAAAAAATAAATACAGCGAAAAAAAACAGAATACAGATAATTGATGATTATGATGATAAATCTGTAAACTGCCTAAAAACAAGGTATCTGCTATTATTACTGATGATGATATGGCTAAAGAAAAGTGGAATACAGATAATTGATCCTTTCTAAAAAAGATTTTGTTGTAAACAATACAGCACTCTTTTTTTGAATTATGGAGAATACTATTCATATTTTAGGCACTTAATTTTTTTACTATTATTGATTAACAGAAACTCTAACAGAAATATAAAAAATTTTATTATTGGACTGCATTTAATATGACTGAAAACCTCTGTAAATACTATATAAAGTAAAAAGAGTTTAACATTTTCTCTAACAATCTCTCTAACATTTTATCTAACATTTTCTAACCAATTTATTTTACTACTATCCAAATTGGTTTGCCTAATGAACCGTTGTTTTTAATTAGGTTATTTCTTCTTAGTTCAGATAATAAGTGATTTACTTTGGTTTTCTTTTGCGTATCAGTCATCCAATCTGGTAGTTTAGACCATAGTAATTCATCCACTTCCTTTCTGTTCAATTCCTTGTGTTCTTTTATTGCTTTTACAATTAAATCTAAATAATACGTTTTATCAAAGCCTTTATTCTTTGAATAAGCTGCTTTCTGATTTGTTTTTTGTGCTACTTTCAACCCAATAAAATAATTAGGTTTTCTGCCTTCAATTAATTTCTTGCTTTTTAAAAGTTTTTCTTCAAATTGAGTGAGTTCTTTCTTTTTCTGAACTTTATCAAGCATTATAATTTCTTCTAAAGTCAACTCTTTATTTTTGGCTAATAGTCGAGCATATTCCATATCAAGGATTTTTCCTGAAATAGAAACTTTAACTTTCTCGTCTGACAAATCATAATCGGGCATTGGGAAAAATCGAGCCCTTTGAAAATTAAATATCTTTTTGATACCACCACCAGCAGTATCAACCATTTTTAGATTGAACATAGCTGTTGCTAAAAACCTATTTCTATAATACTCTTCGGGTGCATCTTCAATAACCACTTTTTCTACAGTGCCAGGTATGAAGTTTCCTTGATTTGTAAAAATTAATTGATCGTCCATTTCAATCACATTGATACGAGCATTTTTTGTGTAATCCTGATGGGCAATACAATTGTTTATGGCTTCACGAATAGAAAACGGTTCGTATTTAGCAACTTCTGTTGGAAAAATCGTTCCCTCCTGCATATATCGGTATTTGATATTTCTAATTTTAGAAAAAACCTTTTCAACAGACAAAATCATTGGGATATTAAAAATATCGTAATCTACATCCGTACCATTATTGTCTATTAATTTCCAACGAATTTTAACTTCAGCTGGATTTAAAAAATGTTCTGCTTCATCTTTTCCTAAAAGGATAAGAGCCGTTCTTGTAATTTTTCCTTTGATTGTAACTTTTGCTTTGTTTAAAAAAGTAATGGCATTCCATTCGTCAACTTCTGCTGCTTTTTCCGGGAATTTGTTTTTATAATTTTTTCGTGCTAGTGCAATTGCATCTTCATCTAAATCTTCAATAGTGGCATCGTGAATTATGGCGGCACTCCAATCGTCTTTTATAATTTGCCCTCTAATTCTTTCTATTTTTTCGATATTAAGTGGTGCTAATTCTTCGCCGTCTCTGGCATAGTAATGACCATCAAAGGCAATTGGAATGCCTTTTGGAGCTGCTGGAATTTGAAACATTAGTATTCTGCCATCCGGTTTAATAACTTCATAAATTTCTATGAAAGAAATACCATTGGTAGTTTTTTTCGCAATTTCACCTTTTAGGCTGTCTAAATCTTTTCTTTGCAAACGAAATTTAGTTCCAACAATATTATGTTTTTTGTCTTCTACACCAAAGACGAGCCACGCAAAAGCTTTTCCTTTAAGATTTGCCTCGTTTGAAAGTGCCGAAAAGTATTTACCCAATTTAGAGAAGTCATAGGTATTTTTGGCTTCTTTAAATTCAACGATTTCGTTTTCTGCTGATAGACTGCAAAGATTGTCTAAAACTGTATTTAATTGCTCTATTGTCATAACTATATGCTTTTTTAACTTTACCCTTTTGATTTTTTAGCTTGCATTATCAATAACCCAACTAATATATTCGTTTTTTAATTTT
>ERZ650300.743-NODE-743-length-19778-cov-8.761395_pt1 | contig 19778 bp, 19 predicted proteins | sample MGYA00376236_ERZ650300 | MGnify/ENA primary metagenome ERZ650300 (study PRJEB26733, sample SAMN07839303) | wastewater metagenome | biome: urban; feature: wastewater treatment plant; material: waste water | place: USA: North Carolina | collected 2016-04-28 ...
GATACTTAGCCAGCTGGCTTGGGAAAATCGGTAGTCGCCAAACTTTTTAATATTTATGTCTCTGTAGCTCAGTTGGTTAGAGCATTTGACTGTTAATCAAAGGGTCGTTGGTTCGAATCCAACCTGGGACGCCATTATTCATCACTTTTATTAAAGTGATTTTTTTTGTTTATACCTTTTTTTCTTTCACTTTTTTTGCTATAATAATAAGTGAGATGAAATCATGACATAATTCTAAATTAGTTTAAATTTATGTTTTAGAAAGAGGATAAAATGAAAGTACTTACAGTTGAGATAAAGAATGAGGCAGGCTTACATGCCAGGCCATCTTCAAAATTTGTTGAAGTAACATCAAAATATGACTCAGAAATCACCGTTCATACAGATAATGAAGCTGTTAACGGTAAAAGTATAATGGGTCTTATGTTACTAGGAGCAGAAAAAGGTAGAAGACTAAAGCTTGTTGCTAATGGAGTTGATGAACATCAATTACTAGAAGCATTAAGACAATTAGTTGAAGAGGAGAAATTTAATGAAGAATAATATAGAAGTATTACGAGCTCAACATATGGGATTTTGTTTTGGAGTTAAAGAAGCAATTGATGAAGTTGACAGATATGTTGACATGAATAAAGGTCAAATCTATGTATTAGGAATGCTTGTACACAATGAATTTGTAATTGATAGATTACAATCAAAAGGTGTTATATTTGTAACAGAAGAAGAAGTCCTTAGCGGGACATCACCATTAAAGAAAGGTGATATAGTTATTATTAGGGCACATGGAACAATTCAAGAAGTACAAAGAGCGTTATTAGCACTTGAAGTTAAACTTATTGATATGGCTTGTATTTATGTTAAAAGTGCAAGAGATCAAGTAATGATTTGGGAAAAAAGAGGCTACAAATCTGTATTCATTGGAGATAAAGACCATATTGAGGTAAGAGGAATTACAAGTTATGGGATTGATCCAATCATATTTGGGAATCTACAAGAACTTAAGGATGCAAATCTTGATAGAAATGAACAATGGGTTTTTCTTTTTCAGACAACATATAACAAATTTGTATTTGTTGAGATAAATGAATATATTGTAGCAACATTTCCTAATGCAAAAGTAGTGAAGACAATATGTGGCGCAACACATCAAAGACAGATGTCAATAGAAAAAATAGCAAAAGAAGTGGATGCAATGTTTATTATAGGAAGTGAGCAAAGCTCAAATACGAAGAAGTTATTTTTAATTTCACAGTCACTAAATGATAGAAGCTACTGGATACGAAGGCCAGAAGAACTAACGGAAGATATGTTAGAGAATGTAAAAAAAGTTGGTATTTCAGCAGGAGCATCAACACCAGAGAGTGTAATAAATTTAATAGAAAATAGAATAAGTGAACTTTCAAGTAAGTAAAATTTATATACTAAAAATAAATGTGAAAGGGGATGTATGATTATGGCAGATATTATTGAAAATGAAGATCTTTTTGAACAAATGTTAAATGATTACCTACCGGAAGATAAGAAAAAGGGAGATATGATAGAGGCTACTATCATGAGGAAAGACACAGAATTCTCTTATTTAGACCTGAACAACAAGCTAGAAGGAAGAATATTAACACGAGAACTCGAAAACTATAATATTGGAGATAAGATAGACGTAAAAGTCATTAGAACAGACGATGAAAATATTATTGTTTCTAAATTCTTATTGGACAGAGAAAAAGAGTTTGCTTCATATGAAGAAAGTGAGATGCTAACTGGAGAAATTATTAAAAAAGTAAAAGGTGGTTACACTGTAAAAATTGGGAAAAACGAAGCATTTTTACCATTTTCATTATCAGCAATTGGGAAAGATGAAGATTGTATAGGTAAAAAGTACAAATTTTTAGTAAAAGAAAAATCGAGAAATAGTATCAAATTATCACGTATAGATTTAGTGAAAAAGGAAGAAGAAGAATTTATTGACTCATTAAATGTGGGTGATATCGTTTTAGGAAAAGTGAAGCAAATATTAGATTTTGGGCTTGTTTTAGACTTAGGGAAGATAACAGGGTTTGTCCATATTTCTGAAATTTCTTGGGAGCAAGTATCAGATTTGATCAAAATGTTCGAATTAAATCAAGAAGTTAAAGCTGTTGTTATAGAAAAAGAAAAGGAAAAAAACAAAATAAAGTTAAGTATAAAACGACTTACAGAAAACCCTTGGAATATATTTTTAAGTAAAAATAGTGTGGGTGATGTAGTTTCAATAGTGATAAAAGAAAAACTAGACTTTGGATTAGTTGCTGAAAAAGATATGACTAATGGATTTATTCACATATCGGAACTTTCTTGGACACATAATGCAGAAATGTTGAGCAGCATTGAAGAAAATCAAATAATTGAAGCAAAAATAATTGAGATTGACGAGAAGAAAAATAATGTCAAATATAGTTTGAAACAAATACATGAAGATCCGTGGAATGTATCAAAAGAAAAATACATAGTAGGACAAATTTTTGAAAACAAAATAGAGGAAGTTTTTGAGTTTGGATTACTAGTTGAATTGGAAAAAGATATTGAAGGATTGATTCACGTTTCTGATCTGTCTTATAGAAGAATAAATGATATAGCTTCTAAGTATAAAAAAGGTGATATTATAAAATCTAAAGTAATTGGTTTTAATGATGAAAAACGAAGAATCTCGCTAAGTGTGAAGTCTATTTTAGATGATGTTTGGGCAAGTCAAAAAGAAGACACATTACTAGGGGAAACGTTTAAAGGTAAGGTTGTTAATATACAAGAGTATGGTATATTTGTTGAGATGGAAAATGGATTTGAAGTATTCATTCATAAAAATGAGTTTTCTTGGGACCGAGACGAAAATGTTGAATTTTCTATTGGAGATGAAGTTGAATTCAAAATAATCTCAGTTGAACTAGCAGAAAAAAAATTAGCTGGAAGTATTAAGCAATTAACAATTTCTCCATGGAAAGAAGCTGAAGAGCTTTATAAAATAGGAAATAAAGTAAAAACAACAATAATTGAAATACAAGAAAATGCAGTTCTCGTAAAATTAACTGATAGATTGAGTGGAGTTGTACCAAAAAGAGAGTTATCGAAAGAATTTATAAAAAATATTTCTGATAGTTTTTCTGTTGGTCAAGAAGTAGAAGGAATTATCACTGAATTCAATGAAAAAAGAAAATCAGTGTTACTTTCTATAAAAAGAATTGAAGAAATAGAAGATTCAAAGGAATTAGAAGAATTATTAAAAATATATGGAGTATAAAATAATAGGACAGTATGTGAATATAAGAAATAGCATGCTGTCCTTTGTATTAAAACTTGAAACTTAGAGGTTTATATGGTACTATATACTAGTATAATTCTATACTTTTTAAAGTTACTAAATGAGAACATAAATAAAATAATTTATATAAAATGCTAAACTTTATAGATATGATTTAATGATTAAAGTTTTGAGGAGATAAGAGTGGTAGATGATAAAGATCGAATATTAGCACCGCTAGAGTTAACGGAAGATAATATACAGAAAACATTGCGACCTAAGAATTTTTCTGAATATATAGGACAAGAAGATTTAAAAGAGAAAATGAATATCTTTATAAAGGCAGCAAAACTAAGAGATGAAGCAATGGATCACATACTTCTTTATGGACCACCGGGATTAGGAAAGACAACTTTAGCAGGAGTTATTGCAACTGAAATGGGAGTCAATTTAAAAATAACTACAGGACCAGTATTAGAAAAAGCAGGTGATTTAGCTGCTATTTTGACATCTTTAGAAGAAAATGACATACTTTTTATTGATGAAATCCATAGGTTAAATACATCTGTTGAGGAAATACTATATCCAGCAATGGAAGATGGAGAATTAGATATTTTAATTGGAAAAGGACCCTCAGCACGAAGCATAAGAATAGAATTACCGAAGTTTACATTAATTGGAGCAACAACAAGAGCTGGACAGCTTAGTACACCATTAAGGGATAGATTCGGTGTAACACATCGTATGGAATACTATAAATTGGATGAATTAGAAGAAATACTTAGAAGAGGTTCTAAAATATTAGGTATTTCCTTTGATGAAGATGGAATAACGGAGATTTCTAAAAGAAGTAGAGGAACACCAAGAATAGCAAATAGGCTTCTAAAAAGAGCAAGAGATTATGCAACAATAAAAGGTAATGGAATACTTGATAGAAAAAGTGTTAATGGAGTATTAGAGCTACTTGGAGTAGATGCGAGAGGACTTGATGAACTAGATAGAAGTATATTAAATGCAATAATAAATTTTTATAACGGTGGTCCTGTTGGAATTGAGACATTATCGCTACTTCTTGGTGAAGACAAGAGGACATTAGAAGAAGTTTATGAGCCGTATTTAGTCCAAATAGGATTTATAAAACGTACACAAAGAGGAAGAATGGTAACGGAATTAGCGTATAAGCATTTAGGTATTGAAAAAGTTATCGGAGATACAACAATGAAAGATAACGATGGGGAGAGACTTTTTTAGGAGAACGATTTTAGGAGAATGATTCAATATGTTGACAGCAATTATTGAAAAACAGTATATATCAAAAGACAAGATCAAAGTTGTTGAAAAGGCAGATATCAATCATATATCAAATGTTTATAGATTAGGTATCGGTGATCAAGTTAGAGTGATAGATGGAGAATATGAATATTTAACAAAAATAATTGAATTATCAAAGAAAGAAATAGTATTAGAAGTAGAACAAAAAAATGAAGATATCTATTCGTTGAATGTAAATATAGATATCGCATTAGGTATTTTGAAAAATGATAAAATGAATTTAGCGATTCAGAAATTAACGGAAATAGGCATAAGAAAAATAGTACCATTACACACAGAAAGAGTCATTGTAAAATTAAATGAGAAGAAAGAAAAATGGGAAACAATAGCTAATGAAACATTGAAACAATGTAAAGGTGTAAAGTTTACAGAAGTGTCACCTATATCAAAATTTAAGGATATAGATTACAAAAAATACGACAAAGTATTATACGCATATGAGAACAGTAATGATTCAAAGTCAATACACGAAGTAGTGTCGATAGAGGATAAGAACGTACTCTATGTAATTGGTCCAGAAGGTGGGATTACTGTAGAAGAAGTTTTATTTCTAAAAGAAAATGGAGCTATAGAAATAAGTCTCGGAAAAAGGATTCTTCGAGCAGAGACTGCAGCAATTGTAGTAGGTGGAGCGCTAGCAAATATCTACAAATAAAAGTAATTAATAAAATGCTATTTAGAAGGAGAAGTATTATGAAAAAATATTTATTAATAGTTATGAGTTTTGTATTTTTATTATCTTGTTTTGATAATTCAAGACAGTTAAAGGATAAAAATAGAATATTTAGAACCGCAGGGAAGTACTATGTGTACTACAACGGAAATACTATGGAAATGCCAGCTAACTTATATATAACTGGAGATAAAAAATTAGAAGACTACTATGCTAAGGGTTGGCTAAAAAACCTTAATATAGAAGTCATGAATAAATCAGAGTTATTAAATGATCTAGATAAATATTTTCCAGATGGTATAGATTATATAACAACAAATGAAAATGTGACGGGAACAATAACAATACCTTTAATGACTGTTGACGGAAAGCAATATATTGACAGTATTAAGTTTGAAAAGTTTTTAGCTACATTGCCAGCAAAAGGATCTGGAAAAGCAATTGCGGAAGGAGATACAACGATAAATGCAAATGCTTTATTAAAAGGTAAGAAGATAGAAATTCTTAATGCTGGTGGAATTGATGGTCTTGCTAAGAAAGTTGGAGATGAATTAGTTCAGAAGTTTGGTGTTGTATATACTGCAGAGAACTATACAAAAGAAGGTTCAATGAACTATGTAATAAACCATACATTGAGTCCAGGCGAAGTGAATCAATTAATTGAAGGGCTAAATTTAAAATATATAAAAGTACTTGATGATCCTACTGTGAAACCGGAGGCAGATTTTGTAATTATAACTGGGGATGACGCAAATATAGAGTTCTCTATTGAAGTAATGACAGCAGCTAGTGAAGGGAATTCAAAAGTAACAACGCTATTAAATGGTTATGCTTTACAAACGAAACAAACAGAAACATATAAAGAACAAAAAATAGCAGATAAAAAACAAATAGAGATTTATTACAATCCATTTGATGTGTATACTGCACAAAAAATTGCTAAAATATTAGGAAATGTAAAACTAATAGAGGATACTGCAATACAAAACAAAATACTGATAGTAAGTAAAGACTAAAAGCGAATACTAATAATTGTAGAAAATATAAAAGATGAGAGAGAAGGTAAAAAATGATAAGTTTGGATGAAAAGGTAAAGAAAATAGTTGAGTTAATAGAGGATAAAAAAGGACAGGAAATAAAAATTTACGATTTACAAGGGAAATCACCATTTTTCGACTATTCAATATTGTGTACAGGGAGTTCAAGTAGAAATATTGATGCAATAGCAACAGATATAAAAAAAGGTCTTGGAGATGTTAAGAGTATTGAGGGACTAGGAGAATGTAACTGGGTTCTTATTGATTCAGGAGATATACTGATAAGCGTATTCAACAAAGATGCTAGAGACTTCTATCAATTGGATGAGTTCTATCAAAGAAATATTGATAAAAAGGAGAAAGAAGACCAAAAACAAAATACTGAAGGTTAAAATATGAGAAGAGAAATTGATGTAGAGGATAAAAATTTAAGAAATAATATTTTTATTGGGTTAGTAGGATTTTTAATACTAATATTGTTGTCGCGATTGTTTTGGCTTCAAGTATTAGAAGTATCTGTTTATAAAGAGAAGGCATTAAATAATAGTGTTAAGACAAATATTATAAAAGCTACTAGAGGACAAATCTTTGATAGAGAAGGTAAAATTCTAGCTCAAAATACAACAGGATATAAATTAATTCATAAAGAAACAAAACAACTCACGAATGAAGATGTTATTTTATTGAAGCAGCTAGAAAATTTATCTGAAGATAATATAAATGAAAAGCTTAAGCAAGAGAAGAAAAGTAGAAGAGAAAAAATTATAGAAACTGTTAATGATATTAAGGTAATTAGTATGGTCACTGGATATAACATTGATTATATAATTGATAAATTTCAAAAGGAACAAAGAATTGGATTCGATAAAAGTATAGTTGTAATAGATGATTTAGACAAAAATATTGCTCTAAAAGCAATAGAAAAAGTAAATAATGAACGAATTGATATAGTTGAATACAATAAAAGGCTTTATCCGCAAGGTAGTTTAGCATCACATGTTATTGGAAATGTTAAATCAATAAGTCCGAAAGAATATGAAGAGAGAAAAGCAAAGGGTTATAAAATAGATGATTTAATAGGTAAAAAAGGTATTGAACGTCAATATGATGAAATAATGAAGGGGAAAGATGGAGAAGAAAATGTTGAAGTAGATGTCCGTGGGAACTTAGTTGAAAAATTAGCAACAAATGAGAGTATACCAGGGAAAAACATTTATCTATCAATAGATCTTGATTTACAAAAATATATGACTCAACAATTTTCTGGAAAAACTGGAGTATTTATTGCTTTAGAAGCAAATACAGGAAAAGTAATAACATATGTAAGTAGTCCGGAAATTGATCTTAATGTATTAAGTTCAAAAATGACAGATGCTGAATGGAAGAAATTGGTAGAGTCACCATCGAAACCACTAGTAAATAAAGGGGTTTCAGGATTATATCCGCCAGGATCTACGTTTAAAGTAGTATCAGGAATGGCGATACTAGAAGCAGGAATAGGTCAATATGAGACAGTGCTTTCTACGGGAGCATATAAATATGGGAAAACAACATTTAGAGATTCACATAAATATGGTCATGGTGTAACTAACTTTGCAAAATCAATAGAGGAATCTGTAAATACATATTATTATGTATTTTCACAGAGAGCAGGACTAGAAAGGGTCTTAAAAGAAGCGAAAGAATTTGGTGTGGGTGAAAAAACAGGAATCGATGTACCCGGAGAACAAAAAGGAGTGCTACCAACGCCTGAGTGGAAGAAATCGAAATTTAAAAATCCAAAAGATCAAAGGTGGTTACCGGGAGATCTAATAAATATGTCTATAGGACAAGGGTATGTGCTTATGACTCCTATGCAGGTCGCAATGGTATATCAAGCGATTGCGAATGATGGAGTACTATTGAAGCCTACATTTGTTGATAGATTTGTAAATTATGATGGGACTGTAGAAATGAAACAAGCACAAATTGTAAGAAAACTTAGTTTTAAAAAAGAGAATCTTGAGATTTTAAGAAATGCACTAAGATTACCTGTTGTTGGCTCGGGTGGAACAGCACGATTACTCGACATACCAGGGTATCAAATATTTGCAAAAACAGGGACAGCTCAAAATACAGGATTTGGAGACAATCACTCATGGATTGCGGGGTATTTGGTGTCAGGGAAATCAAAAATTGTATTCGTTTCGATAGTAGAAGGTGGAGGATACGGGGGAATTGCATCCGGAAGACTTGCTAGAGAATTCGCTCTAAAATATAGAGATAAATATGAATTAAAGAAAAATATATTCCCACCAGAAGTACAAGTACAACCACAGATAAAAAAATAAAAAACAAAATAAAATAAAATAAAAGTAACATATAGGAGGAAAAATAAATTGAACGAAAAAACAAATGAAGAAAATGTAGTAAAAGAGGAGCAAAAACCTAAAAAAAGATATTCTAAGCCATTTAAAAAGAAATTGAGCTTTGTATCAGAAGGTGATGCGAAACAAGAAAGATTTAATGAAAATCAAGGAGAAACTCAAAATGGTAACGCAAATATGAGTGCAGATCCAAATGAAGAAAAGATGTATGTTATTCCATTAGGTGGAATAGAAGAGGTTGGAAAAAATATGACAGCCTTTCAATACAAAGATGAAATAATAATTGTAGATGCAGGACTAACATTCCCTGATGATGAACATTTAGGAATAGATGTAATAATACCTGATTTTACATTTTTAGAAAATAATAAAGAGAAGATAAAAGCTTTATTATTAACACATGGACATGAAGATCATATAGGTGCAATACCGTATTTATATCAAAAATTAGGATCTGACGACATACCTATGTATGGTGGAAGATTGACGCTAGAGTTAGCAAAATCAAAATTTGAAAGAAAAGATGCGAAAATACCTAAAGATAAAGTAATAAAAGGAAGAACAAAAATAAAAGTATCTAAATATTTCAATGTAGAATTTATAAGTGTAACACATAGTATTGCTGATTGTTATGCAATATGTATAAAAACTCCAGCTGCAACAATTGTTCATTCTGGAGATTTCAAAGTAGACTTAACACCAATAGATGGAGAAGGATTTGATTTTGGAAGACTTGCTCAATTAGGTGAAGAAGGAGTAGATTTACTACTATCAGATAGTACAAATGCTCAAATACCAGGATTTACACCTTCAGAGAGAACAGTTGGAGAGAACATAAAAGATGAGTTCATAAAAGCTGAAGGAAGAATAATAATTGCTGCATTCGCATCGCATGTTCATAGATTACAACAAATCGTAAATATTGCAGCAAAACATGGAAGAAAGATAGCCATTGATGGAAGAAGTATGATAAAAATATTCGAAATATGTTCTAATCTTGGATATTTGAAATTACCAAAAGGAATAATGATTGATATAGAGAAAGTTGAGACATACCCTGAAGATAAAGTAGTTATTTTATGTACAGGAACACAAGGAGAACCTCTAGCAGCATTATCAAGAATAGCAAATGGATCTCATAAATATATATCATTAAGACCAAGAGATACAGTTGTAATATCAGCAACACCAATTCCAGGAAATGAAAAAGCAGCATATAGAAATATAAATCATTTACTTAAAAAGAATGCAAATGTTGTATTTGAAAAAGTTGTAGGGATACATGTTTCAGGTCACGGATGTCAAGAAGAACAAAAAGTTATGTTGAATCTTATAAAACCTAAATTCTTCATGCCGGTTCATGGTGAATACATTATGTTGAAAAAACATAAAGAATTAGCTGTTGCAACAGGAGTAAGACCAGAGAATGTAGTGTTAACAGAAAATGGATTTAAAATGGAATTATCAAGAACAGAATTTAAATTGTCTAGTAAAGTTCCAAGCGGAATGATTCTTATTGATGGTTTTGGTATTGGAGATATAGGAAATGCAGTATTAAAAGATAGACAAAGTTTAGCAGACGATGGGATAGTTATAGTTTCGGTTGCACAAAATAGAAGTGGATTATTTAGTAAACAGCCAGAGCTTGTTACTAGAGGGTTTGTATATAATAAAGAATCTGAATTATTATTGTCAGAAACAAAAAATCTTATAAGACTAGAACTTGAAGATTGTGAAACAAAAGGAATAAAAGAAATAGGAAAAATAAAACAAATATTGAGAAGTAAAGTAGGGGAATTTTTGTATAAAAAAACAAACAGAGAACCAATTATTCTACCTATAATTTTGGAGGTTTAGATGAAGCTTTCTAGTAAAGAAAGAGCTTTTTTAAAAAAGTTAGCACATAATATTGATCCTGTTGTTAGAATAGGTAAAGACGGAGTAGATGATGCATTAGCTGAAAATATCGCAAATGCAGTAAAAAAAAGAGAATTAATTAAAATAAAAATACTACAAAATTCAGAAGTTGAATTAACAAGAGATCTTTGTGAAGATATTGCAAAGAAAACAAAATCTACATTTGTTGATTCTATAGGGAGAGTTATAATATTATTCAAACCTAATTCTAAAGAAGGAAAATTAGCTAAAGAATTCAAAGAATTTAAGGATAAAGCTAAAAAGGGGAAAAAATGACAAGAGGAATTGTTTTTGGAAATAGAATATTAGACGTTGTTGCAATTGCTTGCTTTGCAGCACAATTTTACAAAGTATTTTCACCTATGTTTAAAGGTGAAAAAGCACAATGGATAAGACTTTTTCAAACAGGTGGAATGCCATCTTCTCATGCTTCGACAGTAGTTTCTTTAGTTACATCAATTGCAATGCTAAAAGGAGTGTCGTCAATAGAATTTGCTATAGCAATGGTTTTTACGGGGATTGTATTGTATGATGCAACAGGAATAAGAAGAGCGGCAGGTGAACAAGCAAAAGCGTTGAATAAACTAGCTGATAGCTTTGAAAGAAGAGAAGGAATAGAAATAATAGATAAAGATTTAAAGGAATTTCTAGGACATACTCCATTAGAAGTATTTTTTGGTTGTTTACTTGGAATAGCAGTAGCAGTTTTATTTAGAGGTTACATATTAAGCTAATAAAGGATAATGACATGAATATAAAAAATATGAGTATACAAGATCTTAAAGAATACGCACAAAAAATAAGAGAGCAAATAATAGATGTAGTATGCACAAATGGTGGGCATCTAGGTCCTAATTTAGGTGTTGTAGAATTATCAATAGCATTACACTATGTTTACAATTCTCCTGATGATAAAATAATTTGGGATGTGGGACATCAATCTTATCCACACAAAATAATCACAGGCAGAGGAGATAGATTTAATACAATACGACTAAAAAATGGGTTAGGTCCTTTTACAGATCCTAACGAAAGTCCCCATGATCAGTTCATAAGCGGACATGCTGGAGGGGCTCTTTCTGTTGCTGCAGGATTAGCGATCGCATATCCAGAAAAAGATGTTATTGCAATAATAGGTGATGCTTCGTTCGGGAATGGAACAACATTTGAAGCGTTGAATGATATAAATGGTAAATTGAAAAATCTAACTATTATTATAAATGATAATGAGATGTCAATTGGGGAAAATGTAGGAGCCGTTGCAGATATATTTAACAAAGTTGTAAATAGTAAGAAATATCTGAAATTAAGAGGAAACACTAGAGAGTTCCTTTTAAAAAAAGGGTTGAAGAAAGCAGTAGTAAAACCAATTGAAAAGATAGAAAATTCATTTAGAGATTTAGTGACACCATCAGGGTTATTTAAATCAATGGGTTATGATTATATAGGTCCAATGGATGGACATGATTTAGAGAATTTAATTCAAATATTACGAGATAACAATAAAGAGAAAACAAGAATAATTCATATAAAGACGCAAAAAGGTCGAGGGTATACACCAGCATTACAAGACCCTGAAAGTTTCCATGGAATAGCAGCGTTTGATAAAGATACTGGTGAAGTAATATCAAGAAATGTTGAGATTTACTCTAATGTATTTGGTAATAAAATGTTAGAATTAATGAAACAAGACGATAAAATATATGCATTTAGTGCAGGTATGATCAAAGGGACAGCGTTGAAAAAATCAAAGGAAATCTATAATGATAGAGTAATTGATACGGGAATGACCGAAGGACATACTGTGACTTTAGCAGCAGCACTAGCAAAAGGTGGAAAAAAACCATACGTTGTAATTTATTCAACATTCTTACAAAGAGCATATTCTCATATAATTCACGATATATCAATACAAAAATTACCAGTTAGACTAATTATAGATAGAGCAGGGGTAGTTGCAGATGATGGCAAAACACATCAAGGAATATTTGATATAGCATATTTGTTGACGATACCTGATATTGATATAGTTGCACCAACAACAAAGCAAGAATTAGAGAGAACAATGCAATATTCGAAAGATATAAATAAACCAATAGCCATAAGATTTCCAAAAGAGATACCATATGATGAAGAAATAGAATTAAAGTCAGAATACGGGAAATGGAATGAAGTTATTAAAGGAGAAAATACACTGATAATCGCTTGTGGTGCAATGTTTCAAGAAGTTATGAATATAAGGGGCACATTAATTGAAAAATTAAATCCGACGATAATTAGTGCAGCTTGGATACGACCATTTGATGAAAGCTATATAAAAAGTGAATTTCAAAAATATAGTAGAGTATTAATTTTAGAAGATGGAATTGTAAAAAGTGGTTTTGGAACAGAAATTCTTGAATTTATATCAGAAAATGATATAAATGTAAAAATAATACGTATTGGTTTAGAACAAAAACATATTAGTCATGCTAAAAGAGGGGAAATACTCGAAGAAGCTGGACTAAGAGGAGAATCATTATTACAGAATATAATATCAAAAATACAATGATAATAGAAATAAAAGAGGTAAAAATGAAGAAAAGACTGGATCTAATACTTGTTGAAAAGGGTTTTTTTGAGACAAGGGAGAAAGCTAAAAGAGAAATTATGGTAGGGAATGTTTCTGTAAATGATAAAGTAGAAACAAAAGCAGGAACAAACTTTAGAGACGATGACAAATTACAAATAAAAGTAAAAGATAAATTGAAATATGTTAGTAGAGGCGGACTTAAATTAGAGAAGGCTCTCCAACACTGGGAAATTGATCTTAATGGTAAAAGAGTTCTAGACATAGGGGCATCAACCGGAGGCTTTACAGACTGTGCATTACAGAATGGTGCAGAATATGTATACGGTGTTGATGTTGGTACTAATCAACTTGATTGGAGATTAAGGCAAGACACCAGAGTTAAATCGTTGGAGGAAACACACATAAAGGATTTAACATTAGATCAATTAGATGGAAAGAAAGTGGATTTTATTGTTATAGATGTTTCATTTATATCACTAACTAAAGTAATTCCATATTTAGAAAGATTTATAGCCGAAGGAAGTCAAGTGTTGATGCTCATAAAACCACAATTTGAGGTTGGAAGAGAAAAAATAGGAAGAAATGGAATTGTAATTGAAGAATCGTATCACGATGAAGCAGTGAAGAAAATAATAGAATGTTCGAGTCAACATAATTATGAATTAGTAGGAATAACTGACTCGCCAATAACTGGAACAAAAGGGAATAAAGAATTTCTAATACTAATAACAAAAAAATAAAAAATCATACTAACGGTAATGATAGAAAGAGAGTAAAGATGAAAATTAATAAAAAATATTTATATCTAATAATCGCACTTATAGTTCTAATAAGCATACCTGTATACTGTGCAACAGCGAACAAGAAAGTAACTCAAAATGAGGATTCAGCAGGATATTTTAAAGATTCAGAAGATTTAACAAAAATAACAGATGCAGTAAATTTGATTCAAAATCTATTTGTTGGAAAATCAGATCCAACTAAAAAAGAATTATACCAAGCTGCTATCGCAGGAATGGTTAATAGTCTAAATGATCCTTATTCTGAATATTTTTCAAAGGAAGATTTCGAATCATTTTCTGAAGATATGGATGGAAACTATGTAGGTGTAGGAATGTCTATTGATAAGAAAAAAGGGGAACCATTAGTAGTAGTATCTCCATTTATTGGGAGTCCGGCGTCAAAAGCAGGAATGAAAATAGGAGATAAAGTAATAAAAGTAGATAATAAAGATATCATTGCTTTAACTTCAACTGATGCAGTTAAATTATTAAAAGGTGAAAAAGGAACAAAAGTTGTTCTAGATGTTATAAGAGAAGGAACAAAAGGAACTTTCAAAGTTGAAATAATAAGAGATGAGATAAAGTTAGAATTTGTTGAAAGTAAAATGCTTGATAATAAAGTAGGGTATGTAAGTTTACTAAGATTTGGAAACAATACTGGACAAGAGATAGAAGCACATATCAAAAAACTACAAGCGCAAGGAATGAAATCACTAATTTTTGATTTAAGATCAAATCCAGGTGGTTCACTAGGAGAAGCACAAGATATAAGTTCTCTATTTATAAAACAAAAATTGGTTGTTCTATTGAAATATAAAGATGGATCAAAAAAAGAATATAACAGAACATTTCAAAATTTAGGAGATTTTCCACTTGTTGTCTTAGTAAATGGTGGAAGTGCGTCAGCATCAGAAATAGTAACGGGTGCATTGAAAGATTACAAAAGAGCATTAATCATTGGAGAGAAAACATTTGGAAAAGGAATTGTTCAACAAATAATTCCAATAGGTGATGGAGAAGCCATAAAATTAACGATAGCACAATACTTCACACCAAAAGGAAACTATATTCATGAAAAAGGGATTGAACCAGATATCAAAGTTGAGATGAATGAAATACTAGCAATTAAAGGTTATGCAAACGATTCAGAGGAAGCAAAAGCTAATAGAATGAAAGAGCTTGAAGCAGTAATAGTTAAAGAAAAAGGGCAAGAAGAAGCAACTAAAATAATTTCTGCTGGAGATACACAATTAAAAAGAGCTATTGAAGAAATTACAAAAATGATGAAATAGGAGAAAAAATGCTATATATTGTAGGAACACCAATAGGAAATCTAGAAGATATAACGTATAGAGCAATAAAGACGTTAAAAGAAGTAGATTATATATTTGCAGAAGATACTAGAATTACAAAGCGTCTGCTTGCACATTATGAAATAGAAAAGGTTGTTTATCAATACCATGAGCATAATAAAATACATCAAATAAGAAATATATTAAGTTTAATAGAAGAAGGAAAAGATATAGCACTTGTAACAGATGCAGGAACTCCTTGTATTTCTGATCCAGGCTTTGAGTTAGTAAATGAAGCACACAAAGCAGAAATGAAAGTAATAGGAATACCTGGGGCATCATCAATAATTACAGGTGCTAGTATATCTGGACTTGATTTGAGACGAATGTCTTATGAAGGATTTCTTCCTAAGAAAAAAGGAAGACAAACATTATTTAAGAAACTTGTTTCAGAAGAAAGAACAATAATAATTCTTGAGTCACCAAATAGAATAGTAAAGACCTTGAAAGACATAAAAGAGCACCTAGGCGAAAGATATGTTGTGATAACGAGGGAATTAACGAAGATATACGAAGAAGTGATTAGAGGCGATGTATCGGACGTTATAGAAAGACTAGAAAAAAAGCCAATAAAAGGTGAAATCGTATTGTTTATAAGATCTATAAATGATGATGGAAATTATTTCAAAGAAGATAAAGAAACAGAAGAGAATTAGAGAAGGAGTCACTATGCACATAAATTGGTATCCAGGTCATATGAAGAAGACAAAAGAGCTAATAGTTGAAAATTTAAAAGTGGTAGATTTAATAATTGAAATATTAGACGCTAGAATACCAATTTCTAGTAAGAATCCTGATATTGAAAAATTAGCAAATAACAAAAAAAGAATAGTTGTACTAAATAAAGTCGATCTGATTGACGATAAAGATTTAAAAAAATGGGAAGAATACTTCTTAGAAAATAAAATAGCTGATCATTTCATAGCTATAAGTGTTGAAAAAGGAACAAATATAAGTGAATTGAGAAGAGTAATAAATGTAATTTATGAAGAAAAATTAGAAAAAATGAAGAAAAAAGGGCTTAGAAAAACAGAAGTTAGAATGATGATTGTTGGAATTCCAAATGTAGGAAAATCAAAATTCATAAATAGATTCTCAAATAAGACAAAAGCAAAAGTTGCGAATACACCAGGATTTACAAAAGGAAAGCAATGGATAAAAATGGATAAAAATACGGAATTATTGGATACACCAGGAGTTTTATGGCCGAAGTTTGAAGATAATGATGTTGCTCATAATTTAGCAATAACAGGTTCTATAAAAGATCACGTATTACCTATAGAAGAAGTTGCTATGAAGCTAATCGATAAGATGAAAAAATTAGGTAAGATAGACTATCTTGTTAGATCTTATGGATTAACGGATTATTTAGTAGGGAAAGATATTATGGAACTAGAGCCTTATGAAATATTAGAAGTGCTAGAAGAACGTCTTATTATTGCAAAAAAAGAAGAACATAATTATGAAAAAGTTGCGAGAGTAGTTTTGAGAGATTATAGAAGTGGTAAAATAGGGAAATTTTTTCTTGAAATGCCAGCTATTAAGTAGAATTTTTATTTAAGGAGACAATATGAGAGTTGGAATTTTTACAGATACGTATAAACCACAAGTAAATGGAGTTGTAAGTTCAATTGTAACACTAGAAAGAGAATTAAGAAAAAAAGGACATAAAGTCTTTATAATAACAACAACTGATCCGGATGTAAACTCTCCAGAGCCTAACGTTTTAAGATTACCAAGCTTAGAATTTAAGCCATTACCACAATATAGATTAGGAATGGTATATTCAGCAAGAAGTATTAGAAGAATAAGAACGTTAAGATTGGACATAATACATTCTCAAACTGAATGGGGAGTGGGAACATTTTCAAGATTTGTATCAAAACAACTAAGAATCCCTTTAGTTCACACATATCACACTTTGTATGAATATTATACACATTATGTTACAAAAGGTTATTTCACGAAGTCTTCAAAGAGAATAGCAAGACAAATAAGTAAATTTTATTGTAGCAAGTGTAATAATTTAATAGTTCCTACAAGAAAAGTTCAAAAAATAATAGAATCATATGGAGTTAAAAATCATATTAATATAGTTCCAACAGGAATAGATTTGGACAGATTTTATAGAAAAAATTATACAAATGAGCAGATTAGTGAATTACGAAATAGATATGCAGATAAAGATGATTTTTTATGTGTATGCATAGGGAGAATAGCAAGAGAGAAAAGTTTAGATGTTTTAATAGAAATGTTTTCGAAAGTAAAAGATGAAAAAGTAAGGTTATTGATAGTTGGAAGAGGGCCTATAATTGAAGAATTAGTTGACCAAACGATAGCGCTAGGAATAGAAAAACGTGTTATATTTACAGGTGAGGTTCCTTACCAAGACGTAGCAATGTACTACCATATAGGAGATCTTTTTCTAAATGCAAGTATATCTGAAACACAAGGATTAACGTTTGTTGAAGCTATGGCAGCAGAAATCCCAGTAAATGCAAGATTTGATGATAACTTAGTAGATCTACTAACAAGTAATAATGCGGGTCTATTATACAATAATGAAGAAGAGTTTCTTGAGAATATCAAGAAGATTAGAGAAGACAAAGAATTTAAAGATGAGATGGTAAATAAAGCATTTAAAGTATCACAAGACTTCACAGCAGAAAAATTTGGAGATAGTGTTGAAGAAGTATATTTGAAAACAATAAAGGAGTATGATAACGGTGAAGATTTTACTTTATTCAGAGGGAAAAAGCTTATTCAGCAGATCAGGAGTTGGAAAGGCTTTAGAACATCAGATAAGGGCCCTTGGAATAAATAATATTGAACATACATTGGACCCTAAAGATGACTATGATATAGCACATATAAATACACTTGGAATGAAATCTTGGAAAGTTTTGAAGCAAGCAAAAAAACAAGGGAAACCAGTTGTTTATCACACACATACAACATCCGAAGATTTTAAAGGAAGTATAAAATTTAGTAACCAGATGGCAATTATAATTAAATTACTGGCAAAGTCTTTATTCAATAAAGCAGATTATTTGATTTCGCCATCAGAGTACACAAAGAATCTTATAGACACTAAATATACTCATGGGAAAAAAGAAATAAGAGTAATATCTAACGGTGTAGACATTGAAAAATTTTCTAAAAAAGAAGATTTAAAAGAGATTTTTTTGAAAGAATATAATATAGACTCACCAGTAGTTGTTACTGCAGGATTACCATTTGAACGAAAAGGTATAATTGAATTTGTAAAAGTAGTAGAAAAGTTTCCAGAATACAGATTCTTTTGGTTTGGAGCATCGAGTATTAAACCACTGTTACCTAAAAGAATACAAAAAATAATTGAAATGCCACCAAAGAACTTAATGTTTCCTGGATTTGTAGATGAAGAAATATTGCTAGGGGCATTTAGTGCAGCAGATTTATTCCTTTTCATGACATATGAAGAGAATGAAGGAATTGTTGTGTTGGAATCACTTTCTACAAAGTTACCGATATTATTGAGAGATATTCCAGTCTACAATGGTTGGTTAGAAGATGGTAAGAATTGTTTAAAGGCAAAAACAACAGCAGACTTTATAGAGAAATTAGAAATGATAGTTAATAATAAAGTAGAGAACATAGAAGAAATAAAAGAAAATGGAAGAGAAGTCGCAAGAACACGAGATTTAGCAGAAGTCGGAAAGAAATACAAAGAGTATTACGAACACATTCTTGAAGAGTTTGGGAAAAAGTAAATTAGAGAGGCACCAACAAAGGACTAAAAAGTCTGGAGTTGGTGTTTTTTGTTGGATCAGTCCCATATGTTTAGAGCATGTTGTACCAAAAGAGAGTAAAACATGTTAAACTAAAAAATGGGAGTGATCAGAATGATAGGAAATACAAGTAAGCGATATACAGAAGAGTTTAAGTTGATGATATTAGAGATGCATAAAAAAGGAAAAACTATAAGAGAATTAGCAAGGGAATATAATATATCACCACATACGGTAACATATTGGAAGAAACAAAAAAATAAAGAAATAAAAGATAAATATAAAAATGACACAGTAAAATATGAAGAAGTACATCGATTAAGAACGGAATTATTAGAAAAAGAGAAGCAAATAAAAGATCAAGAAGAGGAAATAGAGATTTTAAAAAAGGTGTATGCCATATTAATGAAAAAATAACAACAAAAGAACAGTACGAGGTTGTTGATAGGTTATCTTAACACTATAGTAAGAGAAAAGTGATGAAGATGCTGAATATAAGTAGTAGTAGCTATTATTATAGTAAAAAGGAAAAGAAGAACCAGCGAGAAATAGAGAATGAGATATTACTTAGCTATATAAGATTAATATGGTGTGAGAGTAAGAAAAGATATGGGTCAAAGAAAGTAAATGCTAAATTGAGGAAAATGGGACTAGAAGTGAATTTGAAGAGAGTAAAACGAATAATGAAAGAAAACAGAATATTTTC
>ERZ650300.746-NODE-746-length-19705-cov-20.861985_pt1 | contig 19705 bp, 18 predicted proteins | sample MGYA00376236_ERZ650300 | MGnify/ENA primary metagenome ERZ650300 (study PRJEB26733, sample SAMN07839303) | wastewater metagenome | biome: urban; feature: wastewater treatment plant; material: waste water | place: USA: North Carolina | collected 2016-04-28 ...
AATAGGGTTTTTAGGCACAAAGGAAATTTTACTGATAAAAAATCCCCCTGACGGCAGGAGGATTTTTCGGTTTGAGGACAAAAGTATATCAAAGCTTATTTTTTATCCTGCGCTTTTTGCTCATCTTTTTGCTCGTCTTTATGACCTTCTTTATGCCAAAAGGCTTTGACTACTTCAAATTGCTCGGCAAGCGTCTGCATTAACGAGCTGTCTTTGTGCGATTTTTTGGCGACGGGTGGCAAGATGTGCTCATAATAGGTATTGGCGAGCACTCGGCGCAGTATGCCCTCCCCGATAAAGCCTTGGTCATCGTTGAGTGCGCTGGCAGAGCGGAGCATGTTGCGAATATCGTATTGGGTGGGCGCGATATCAGGCACTTGCTTGTTGCTATCTGTGAGGGTATACACCGCGACCCGCGCCGAGCGTACCGAAGTTTCAACGGTGAACACCACATCGTTGTTGGTCTCAACAAATTGACCAATGAGACCTAAATTGGTGCAGCCTTCGGGTACAATTTGTGGACGGTCACCTTTGGCACGTGGCATAAACATCGAAGTGATATAGGGCATATAGGCGGTGTTAGCGATGGTGTTGGCTAAAATATCATCTTTTTGCTCAAGCAAATCTAGGTGGTATAGTAACTCTGTCACAATTTCATGCCCTGTACATTCTGGCATGGTTTTTGGCACGTAGTTGCCTTTTTTATCCATCAATAGCCCATACACCCATATCACCACGACGTCTTTGGGTTGGTCAGGAAATTGCGGTTGGCGGTTAATAGTAAAGCTCATAAGCCAGTTGGAATCGGTGATGGTAACAATACCGCCTGTGACCGTTTTGCCTGATAGTGGCGGATTGACACAGTATTTTTCGCTGATTTTGCGTAAAAGTGCGGAGTCTTTGCAGGTTAATGTTGCTGACATCCAGGCAGATTTGGGCACATGGCGGTTAAATTTTTCTGGACGACCAAACACAGCGGATTGTTTGGCAAGGTCATTCCATAGTACCCAGCCTTTTGTTTTCCCCATTGTATCATCAGTTAGACGGATATCAGGCGCAGTGTCACTGGTGCCATAGCGCGTATCTTCCGTCATTGACCCTGTGGTAATAATCACAAAATCATTGTCCCGTACAGGGATATGGACTTGTTGACCATGTTGGGTGGTTGTCAGCCCTTTCACCACTTTTTTGTCGCCTTGCTGCTCAAAATCTACCGCGGTCACTAACGTGTCACTTTGTAGTTTGACGCCTTTATTGATTAAAAATTTTTGCGCAGGTACCACAAAGCTGTCGTATTGATTGTATTTGGCAAATAACAGGGTCGACATATCTTTGATGCCATCTAAGGCTTCCAAAAACCGGTGCATGTAAAGCTTGCACTCAAGTAAGCTGTGCCAATTTTCAAAAGCAAACATACTACGCCATAGCGTCCAAAAATTACTGTCCAAAAAACTCTGGCTAAAGTAATCTTCAATGGTAAGATTATCGAGTTCATCTTGATTTTTTAGTAATAAACGGACGATGGCAAGTTGGTCGGCTTTGTTGAGATTAAACTTATGAAAATCTTTGATTTCACCTTTGTTATAAATCAACCGTGCTTTGGAATAGTTGGGGTCATTGTCATTGATCAGGCGGTATTCATCAAGCACTGAATAAGGCTCTGGTAACTCTAGCGCCGGTATATCTTGGAACATATCCCAAAAATTCTCATAGGTGGTAATCATCTCACGACCGCCCCGCATGATATAACCGTCTTTGGCATTACCAGCGCCATCGAGTGAGCCGCCTTGCACCGCTAGTTCTTCTAAAAAGGTAATATTCTCGCCTGGGATATGGGCATCTCGGATAAAATAATACGCCGCTGCCAACCCGCCAATACCGCCACCGACGATATAGACTTTACTGTCTTTAAAACGTCCGGTATCAAAGCCGATATTACGCTGATAGTTACCACGGGCGTCACTAAATGGCATCGAATTGCCAGGTTGATTAGATTGATAATCCGCGCGCTGTGGTTGATGCTCGACCTCTTTAAAAACCATATTTTTCAAAAATTCACTGTTGTTCTTAGCGTTGGTTGTCATAATGAAGTGTCCTATTTTGAATAAGATAAGTGTTGAATAACATTAGCGTTAGCTAACTCTTTAAACCGCGCTGCTACCTTTTGACATTGACCTTAATTGCCCATTCTTAATTGCCCATTAAGACTGCTACACAATAACCAAAGACAACAGCGCGGTTATAAAAATTATGATTGATAGTCATTGTTCATAATTAATAAACTCACTTAGATTTTTAACTAAGCAATTTTATTATAACCACATTATATAACCTCGCTAAAGCGACTTTGTGTCGACTAAGCTTTGATTAAATATACAGTTATTTGCGCTTTTGTAATCAAAAGTAACCAGTTATCGCACCTCTTTAGTTTTCTAAAGGGATAAAAATCGATTGAGTTCACTTGCTAAACTTCGTAAAATGTATCACTATACTAGAACATTGAAATGCGTTACTTGTCATCTTTTACTTAAAAAAACTACTATGCCACACACTTCGCCATCATCCCTACCCGCCTATGATTATTTGGTTGAGCTACTGAGCCAAACCGATGATAGTGACTTTATCCGCGAAATTTTGGCAGCGCTACTGACTGAAAAAGAACAAAAAGAAATCGCCAATCGCATCCAGATTTTTGCCTTGTTTCAGCAAGCGCTACCACAACGCGAAATCGCGGAGCGCTTGGGGGTGGGCATTGCAACCGTATCACGGGGCGCAAAAGCGTATGGACAACACGATATCAACCAATTATTGCCAAATCTGAGTCATTTAACCCAATAAGTCTTTGATAATGGCTTCAAGCGCAAATAAGCCCATCACAGTAGCATACTTTGGGGTGACATACTTTGGGGTGATTAGAAGAGTGACGAAAATCAGTGAGAAAATAACTGGCATGCCATAAAAGAGTTGCAAGCAGGGGTTAATCTGATTACAATGTATCATCATACTAGAACACTGAAACATTGATTAAAATTTAAGATACGGTAAATTTAGCATACTATAAATTTAAGACACCATGATGACTACACACGCCAAACCGCCCAAAATCGCCCTTGCCAGCAAACCAAGCCTGATTAAACTTGCACAAGACATTGATTTTTTTGAACTCTTTAAACGCATCGAAGCCAAATACGCTACCTGTTTTTTACTGGAATCGTTGGGCGAAGAAAGCTATATTTCACGTCATCATGCCATCGGCTTTGACCCTGCGATGACGGTGTTGGCAAAAGACCGCCATACTTTGACTATCACCAACAATCGCACGGGGGAAAGCACGGATTATACCTGTGACAATCCTTACCAACTACTGCGCGAAATCACCCCACAGCATGTGATTTCACGTAGCCATACCGGCGGATTGGTCGGTTTTTTGGGATTTGATAGTGTCAATTTTTTTGAGCCGACCCTTAATATTCAAACCAGTGATGATTTCGAGCCGTTTAAATTCGGGGTCTACTTAGATGGGTTAAGCCTTGATAAGATGACCGGTGAAATTTTTTATTATTATTACGATACCGACCACCAAAGCAATCGTATTGACGAAATCAAGTCATTATTGAATGCTATTTCGCCTGACTATACGCAGCCGACTGCTGAGCATTTGGGCGATGGGATGAACCGCGAGCAACATGCGGCAGCGGTGATGAAAGTCAAAGAAGACATTAAAGCTGGGCTGATTTTTCAGTGTGAAGTGGGTTTCAAGTCGCATTATCGCATCCAAGGCGATAGCATGCCAATTTATAGTAAACTGCGCGAAGTCAACCCGTCACCGCATATGTACTATGTCAAATTTGGCGCCCAAAAAATCATTGGCGCATCGCCTGAGTTGTTGTTCCGATTGCGTAATGGTGAGATGGAAACCTTCCCACTGGCAGGCACCACCAAACGCGGCAAGGATGAGACCGAAGATCGCCAATTAGCGCGCGCCTTGCTTAATGACCCCAAAGAAATCGCCGAACATAATATGTTGGTGGACTTACATCGTAATGATATCGGGCGGGTGGCACGCTTTGGAACGGTAAAAGTGCGTAACTTAATGGATATCAAGCGCTTTTCACATGTCCAGCATATCTCCAGTGAAATCGTCGGTATTCTTGACCCTAATCATGATATGTTCACCGCGCTTGCCAGTAATTTTCCCGCAGGCACGCTATCGGGCGCACCCAAAATTGAAGCGATGAAAATTATAAATACGCTAGAACCCGATGGTCGCGGCGCTTACGGTGGCGCCCTCGGTCAGTTTTGTTTTAATGGGGATTGTATTTTTGCTATCCCGATTCGCTCGCTGTTTATCAACGGCGAAAAAGCGTATGCGCAAACTTGCGGTGGCAATGTGTATGACTCCAACCCTGAAGACGAATATGAAGAAATCGTACGAAAACTGTCTGCGATGAAAGTTGTACTGTCCAATTTTGCGCCAGTGCAGTAAAGTCTGCTCCATCATGACGATACGCCAACTAGATACGTATGATAGCAAGGGATATCAGCAGTATTTTAAATGTTTAGAATAACCGCCAAACCTATTTTTAGAGTTGACTATGCAAGTGTTAATTATTGATAACTACGATTCTTTTACCTTTAACTTATACCAATATATTGGTGAGATTTTAGCCGCAGACAATCAGCCTTTTAACGTGGTTGTGAAACGCAATAATGAGATTAGCTTGGCGGATATCCAAGCCATGAATCCTGACCGCATTATCATCTCGCCCGGTCCTGGCTCGCCCGATGACCCTGCGTATTTTGGCGTGTGTGGTGATGTCATTACTGAGCTTGGCAAAACCACGCCGCTACTAGGCGTGTGTCTTGGCATGCAGGGCATTGCACATTTTTTTGGTGGTCAAGTGGTGCGAGCCAATGTGCCCATGCATGGCAAGACGTCACCGATTCGCCACGATGGTCAAGGCGTGTATCAAGGTTTACCACAGCAGCTTGACATCATGCGTTATCATTCACTGATGGTCGACGCCGCCTCACTCCCCGAGTGTTTGGTAGTGACCAGTGTGGTATCTAGTGAGCAACATAGTGATAAAAACCTCAAAGATGCCAGTCTAGCAGGCGATGAAATCATGGGCATTCGCCACCGTGACTATCCGATTCAAGGGGTGCAATATCACCCAGAATCCTTCGCCACCGAAGGCGCCAAAATGCTGCTGAAAAACTTTTTGTGGCAAAACTGAGGTGAAGCCATCTCGGTGAAGCCATCTCGGTGAATTGATGGCAGCGTAGCTATTACGCCCAATATTACACCAATATGAAAATCGGGTTTATGCCATAAGGCGCTACCCTACTAAGCTTGTTAGTAGGTTTATTTACAACAGCAGCAAAATCACCGACATAATCGCTCCCACCGCCACAAATGCCAAGCCACGCTTAAAAATTTTGGAACTTGGGGTGAATAAAAATAAACTTGATACCACAAAAAACAATAAACTCAAGCCAAACAATACATTCAGCCCACCCATGCTACCTTTAGAGGGCGCTTTATGAAAGTTCACCATTTTATCCAATACCACAGGCAGTTTTTTGCTAGTATAAGTCACCTCACCGGTTTTAGTATTGTACTGTCCATCTTTAAAAAGCTGTATATCGCCCTGCTGCTCCCTAAAATCGATGTTTTTCATTTTTAGGGTTTTGGCTAAATTTTTCTCATCAAGATTGGTTGCCACGACTTGCTTGACAGTTTTTGAAGATTTTAAAAAATCAGTATCGCGAAATACCAGCAACATGCCACTTAGCGAATAGACCAGCATAATGCCAACCATAAAGAATCCAACATAGCGGTGCCCAAGCCTCATGTAGATACGAAAATCTTTCATTGTCATTGTTTGACTGCCTCTTAAAAAATTGAGCCGTCATTATCCAATAATAGATTGAGAATGTAAATAATAATGATTATCATTTAATTAAATAACACCGCACCTATCTATACAGAGCAATCTATACAGACCAATTTTTGCGCCATTGGTTACTGCTGCAAACGCACCAAATATAGACTTCACCGAGAAAGCCTATGAATCAAAAACCGTCAATCAAATTTGGTGAGACTGTTTTAAAACATAGGCATAGGCAATCTTTTTACCTTGGTCGTCATACTCCCAGTACACGCCCTGCACCTCTGGCTCAAAGCCTGGCAAGCGATTAACCCCTTCTTGCAGTGCTAAGAAGTAATCAAGCACCGCCCCATCCCACACTTCGCCAGGTACAATACAGTACACCCCTGGTGGATACGGTAGCGCCCCTTCCATGGCGATTCTGCCTTTGATGTCGTGCAGCGATACCAGCTCGACCTCATTACGGATAAAGGCGTTATGGGCATCAAACGCGCTTATAGCAACCTTGGGACGATGTTCGCGCTCAAACATTTGTTTTTGTCGTTTGTTCAGCTGATGCTTGGCATAGAAGTTATGCATCAGTTGGCACAGCTCATTGATGGTCAGTTTGCGGTACTGCGGATATGCCTTAGCCAGTGTCGGCAACACTTGGGTGACGGGGCTGTTTTCGCGAATGTGCTTTTCAAAACTGACGATACGGGCGACCAAGTGCTGGAATTTTGCCAAGGTTTCGGCAGGCGTCAGTAAGAATAAAATCGAGTTTAAATCGGCTTTTTCTGGAATGACTGAGCTTTCACGCAGATAATGCGCCAAAATCGCGGCAGGAATCCCTGTCGCTTCATACTCACCGGTTTGCATATCAATGCCTGGCGTGGTCAATAGCAATTTACAGGGGTCAATAAAATATTGGTCATCGGCATAATGCTGAAAATCATGCCAACGCGCCCCTGCCTCAAAGCGGAAAAAACGAATATCATGGGCAATGGTTTCGGTATCGTAGTCTTGCCAAGCTTGCCCATCTACTGTAGGCGGAACAAACGGCAAAATCATGGTACAAGTGTCTAGCAGCATTTTACGTGCTTCGATACCGCCGATGACACACTCATGCCACATGCGCTGACCGGCTTTTCCTTCATGCATTTTGGCATTGACATCGAGTGAGGCAAACAACGGGTAAAACGGCGAAGTCGACACGTGCATCATAAAAGAGTTGTTAAAGCGTTTATGATTGACATAACGGGCTTGCCCGCTGATATGGTTATCTTTTTTATGGATTTGTGAGGCTTGAGAAAAGCCCGCTTGTTGCTTGTGTACCGATTGGGTCACCAAAATTCCCGGATCATTTTCACCCAGCTCAAGTAGCAGGGGCGAGCAATCACGCATCATCGGGATAAACTGCTCATAACCCACCCAGGCACTGTCAAACAAAATATAGTCACACAGATGCCCGATGCGATCTACCACTTGGCGGGCGTTATAGATAGTGCCATCATACGTGCCCAGCTGAATTACCGCCAAGCGAAATGGGCGGGCATCATCCGCTTTATCGGGCGCAACTTCACGAATACGCGCGCGTATTTCGGCTTCATCAAAACAATAGGCGGGAATGCCGCCAATCAAACCATAAGCATTGCGGTCGGTCTCTAAATACACAGGCGTACCACCTGCCATGGTTAAGGCACCTTGGTACACAGATTTGTGATTGTTACGGTCAAACAGCACCAAATCACCATGCGCCACTAAGGCACCAATCGCAATTTTATTGGAAGATGAGGTGCCGTTGAGCACAAAGTAGGTTTTATCCGCATTAAAAACTTTCGCCGCATGCGCTTGTGCCTCAAAAGCTGGGCCTTCATGAATTAGCAAATCGCCAAGACGGACATCGGCATTACAGGAGTCGGCACGAAACAGCGTTTCCCCAAAGTATAAATAAAAGCGTCTGCCAGAAGGATGCTTACGAAAAAACTGTCCGCCTTGGTGCCCAGGACAGTCAAACGCCGCATTGCCATAGTCGGTGTAGTCCATCAAGGCTTGGAAAAAAGGCGGATCGAGCGTGGCGATATAATCCGCCGCTGCCGCATTGACCAATTGTCCGTTATAAAACTTTTGATCATCTGCCAGCTCTAGCACACCATACACATTGGGTAGCCATTCATCAGGGACTACATCACCATATTCAATCGCCACAAATATCGGAATGGCAAACCCCAAATCCTCAATATCTTGATACACACGCGGCAAGTCTGTCATCGTGACTACAATTGCTGCAATATTGGTATAGTCGGTCGATTCAATATCAATGGTACGATAATTAAGATTTAGGGCGTATTCGATGCCATCACTGATGACTACTTTCATAATTATTTTCCTTGCTGCAACCGTGTCAGTTGCCAAAACGCCATCATCGTTGTCATAAAATGGCATTAATAAAATAAACGGTTGAAAAGATGAATAGTAACGTAAAACTGGCACAAAGTGCGAAAAAAGTATCGCTGCTTATTTCCTATTTCCTACTGCTACTTCATACCATTATTGGCACAAGCAAAATAGCCAGTAACATCGCTACCACACATCATTACGCGAATGGCTCAATACTGTTAGCCAGACCTGCTACACTAAACCTGAACAATATTTGATAAAAGCTAATGCCATTTGATAAAAAAAGGTGATAAAAAAAAAGGAGATCACTATGGGCGTACAAATGAATATTTGGATGACTATTTTGGGTTTTATCAGTTTATCGATTGTGATTAGCATCGTAACCCATTGCTGGATTCGCTATCACTTAAAAAATAAAGCCGCTAATCTGCCGCCGCAATCTCATACGACGCATACTCACACAACAACTGAGTCGCATCAAAATAATCACTCATAAGCAATGCGTAAAATTTTTAAACAACACTTTTTAGACAACACTGTAATTAAGCGCATTAGTTAGCTAATGCGCTTGTCCTGTCTCTTTACAAACTATCTTACCAACTATCTTGAGTCACCGTATGATGGGCTAATTGTTAAAAATATAAAAAAATACATAAAAAACAGTTGACGGCAAAAATAAAAATATATATTATACGCTCCACTTCGACATTAACGGTGAAAGCGGTCGAGGTCGCGCTATAAACTAAGCGTGCTAGTGTCCCCATCGTCTAGAGGCCTAGGACATCGCCCTTTCACGGCGGTAACCGGGGTTCGAATCCCCGTGGGGACGCCAATTTTTTTAGTGTTAACGCTAAAAAATACAGTTAAAAAGCCATGCTAATTTAGTATGGCTTTTTTGTTTTTGTGGCTTTATAAATTCTTTTTGCCTTTTTTTGCTCGTGCGCTTTTTTTGTTATGGGCTTCTTTTCTTATGCAATTTTTAGCGGTAACCTCAATTTGTTGCCAAGCCATTTTTGCTAAGGTTTCGCCAGATACACCTGCGCAAACTGCAAATCCTCTGGAAAAGTCAGTTTGATATTGCTATGACTGCCTTCTACCAATAACGGCTGTTTGCCAAAATGCTCAAATAAACTGGCTTCATCGGTAAACGCAATCGTTTGCTCAATGGCTTGGCTCAGATAATCATACAGTGTTGCCAATGGAAAAATCTGCGGGGTTTGTGCTAGCCACAACTGACTGCGATCAAGCGTTTTTTGTGCCAACACTTGGTCTTGTGCATGGATGATTTGTTTGACCGTATCGCGCACCGGTACTGCTAATAAACCACCCGCCGACTCCTGCTTTTGCTCTTGCTGTAACTGTTGATGCGACTGTTGCAAAAATTGCTGCGTGGTCTGTGTGATCAATTTTTCTATATCGCTTGGATTGACACAAGGGCGCGCAGCATCATGAATCAGCACCCAATGATTATCATGCCTAGGGTGACAGTCAAGGTCACAGCGTGGATTTTGATAGTTTTGCCAAATCGTTTGCACGGCGTTAAACACCGAATTCATTCGCTCTTTGCCGCCTATCACCCACTCAATTGGCATGCTAAAGCCCAGTGTTTTGGCAATCGCGTCTTCTTCAGAAATTACCAAATAGCAAGTGCTTAGTTGCTGGACTTTGCTTAGCGCGGCTATGCTGTGTTGTAGCACCGTCTGACTGCCAATATGGGTGTACTGTTTTGGCATTTGACTACCAAAGCGTTTGCCAACGCCTGCAGCGACGACCATGGTGTCAATCGTAAAGTTGTTAGATAAATTGGCGGCTATCGCGTTAAGCTCTGACATGGCGTCTTTTCAACAATAAAGTAAACAGTTGACAGTAAAAATTGAGACAAATATAACTTTGGCAGTTTTTATGCTTTTATGGGTGAGGCGTAGCGGTGTTGTGGGCGGTCGGTGTGACCACATCGGTACTGTATACACTGCTAGCGGTCGACATTTGCACAAAGGTTTCGCCTTGCTTGATTAAACCTAAATCGGAGCGAGCGTGTTCTTCCACCGCTTCAAGTCCGTTTTTTAGGTCTTTGACATCGGCAAGCAATACCTCATTGGCTTTTTGCTGATCACTATTGATGGATTGCTGTTCGCTGATTTGTTTATTTAACGCTGCCAAATCGCCACGACCATTGGTGCCAAACCAATACTGGTATTGTAGACATAACAACACAATCACCGCAAAAATAATCATAAACAGTTGACGCAAATAAGTCATGACAGCACTCAATAATAAAAACTTTTGGCATAAAAAAACCTTACCCCACGCATTGTAGCAAATTCAATGTCATGGGTTAAGGTTTTTATCACTTCAATGCTCTATCAAGCTGCAAAATTTAAGCTTTTGGCGCTAAGCTTTTAAAGTTAGGCTTTTGGGTTGCGTAAACCGATAAACTCGTCAGCACCGTGGTAGCTTGCGGTGACCATCTGCTCGATACGAAGCAATTGGTTATATTTGGCAACACGGTCAGAACGGCACAGTGAGCCTGTTTTGATTTGACCTGCAGCTGTCCCCACGGCTAAGTCAGCGATGGTGCTGTCTTCAGTCTCACCTGAGCGGTGTGAGATGACGGTGGCATAGCCATTTTTCTTCGCTAGATAAATGGCGTCTAAGGTTTCTGATAACGTACCGATTTGGTTGAATTTAATCAAAATCGCATTGGCAATGTGTTTGTCGATACCTTCTTGTAGGATTTTTGGGTTGGTCACAAACAAATCGTCACCCACGAGCTGTACTTTGTCGCCCAATTTTTGCGTTAAGTACGCCCAGCCATCCCAATCGCTTTCATCTAGACCATCTTCAATCGAGATAATTGGATATTGGCTGACAAGACCTGCTAAATAATCCGCAAAACCTTCTGAACTAAAGGCTTTATTGCCTTCGCCTTCAAGTACGTATTGACCGTTCCCTTGCTCATTTTTATGGTAGAACTCTGATGAAGCACAATCAAGCGCTAAGTAAATGTCTTTACCTGCGGTATACCCTGCTTGCTCAATCGCTTGCATGATGACAGTAATCGCTTCTTCGTTTGAGCGTAAGTTTGGTGCAAAACCGCCTTCATCACCGACGGCGGTGTTTAGGCCTTGTTTTTTTAGCACAGATTTTAGGCTATGGAACACTTCCGTACCCGCACGCAAGGCTTCACCGAAGCTAGTGAAATTAACAGGCTCAATCATAAACTCTTGGATATCAACAGTGTTGTCCGCGTGGGCACCGCCATTTAGGATGTTCATCATCGGCACAGGCATCGATAGTGATGTTTGCCCACGTAGGTTGGCAATGTACTGGTGAAGTGGCAGTTTTTGTGATTGTGCGGCGGCACGGGCTGCTGCTAAAGATACTGCTAAGGTGGCATTGGCGCCCAATTTTTCTTTGTTTTCTGTGCCATCAAGCGCTAATAATTTGTTGTCAATGTCTTGTTGTTTGGATACGTCCATATCAACCAATGATGAACGAATTTCACGGTTGACGTTGGCAACGGCTTTTTTGACCCCTTTACCCAGATAGCGTGATGCGTCACCATCACGCAGCTCAAGCGCTTCACGTGAACCTGTCGATGCCCCCGATGGTGCTGCTGCACGACCGATAGTACCATCCGCTAAAATCACATCGGCTTCAATGGTTGGGTTGCCGCGTGAGTCCAAAATTTCGCGCGCAATGATATCTTTGATTTGGTTATTGGTGGTGGTTTCTTCAGCGTACATGGCGTTTCCTGTTTTTATCCAGTAAAAGTAAAATTTTCGCCATGATAGCATATTTTGGTAAGTTTTTTTAGTAGGATAGAAAACCATATTTTGTTAGACTCATCGTACTAAATATCTACTCATATAAGTGAAAATCGTAATGATTAAAACCTCTTTATCCATCACAACCCTATGCACTTTTTTGCCGCTGATTTTGTTGGGTTGTCAATCAAAAATTTTATCAAACCCACCACCAACGGTCATCACTCATCCTGAAGTCAAAAAATCACTTGATATAAATAAGCCTAATCTTTCTAGCCCTTTAGTTGTTATGCCTAGCGTTCTTACTAAAGAAGGTTATCGTATTGCACCGATGGCAAAACTGACGGGTCCACTTAACTTAAAAGATAATTGCTTGATGATAGGTGATCAAGCGGTTGTTTTTCCAGCCGAAACCACGAGCTGGGATGAGCAAAACCAAATTCTAACTATAAGAAAAACCAAATACCGTTTAGGCGATACTATGTCCGTTGGTGGGGGTGAATATTCTTATGCAGCGCTACAGCCACAACCTAAAATCAATTGCAAAGTCGATAAAGTATGGCTAATGTGACACTTTAAATCGAGTCAATCGCAGCGCATTGAGTAGTACAGAAATTGAACTAAGTGCCATCGCCGCTGCCGCAATCATCGGATTGAGTAGCCCAAATGCTGCTAACGGTATACCAAGGCAATTATAGATAAACGCAAAAAATAGGTTTTGCTTAATATTACGCAGGGTTGCGCGGGCAATTGTGACCGCATAATCGACATGTTTGAGCGACTCGCCCATCAGCCTTGCCGTGGCGCTATGCTTGGCAATATCGGTTGCGCCTTCTACTGCAAAACTTGCGGTTGCCGTTGCCATTGCAGGGGCATCATTCACCCCGTCGCCCACCATTGCCACCTTTTTGCCTTGTTGTTGTAGGCTATCAATTTTTTGCGCTTTATCACGGGGTGATAGCTCACCAAAGGCTTGGTTTGCTTTGACTTGTTGGGCGATAAAATCAACTACCGACTGCTTGTCGCCACTCATCACTACCACATCTAGATGATGGGCTTGCAGCGACGCAATCACCTTGATACTGTCTTGTTTGAGCTCATCGGCTAGCGCAAAGGCTGCCACAGGCGTGTCATTGATACTGACCGCCACTTGACTGGCAATTTGCCAAACAGGATTGGCTTGCATAGTCGCTGCAGGCAACTGAAGATTGGCAAAACTTGGCGTGCCGATTTTCACCCGCCCAATAGTGGCTACCTGTGCCTGTATCCCCTGCCCGAGCACTGTCTCTACATGGCTTATGGTAAATGCTGCTGGACTTTGAGGCGTATCAGTCTGTTTATTGTAGGCTTCAGCATAGTTCACTAGCGTGGTCGCAAGCGGGTGGTTCGCATGACGCTCGACACTGGCAACGAGCTGCAGCAGTGCGGCTTTATCTAAGTTAAACAGTTTTAGATTGTCATCTATCAGGTACGCTGCAGATAATTGGGGTTTACCTTGGGTGATGGTGCCTGTCTTATCGAGTACTACCGTATCAATTGCGCCTGCCGCTTCTAAGGCTTGCGCATCTTTAAACCAAACCCCTGAGCGTGCTGCTACACCCATGCCCGCCATGATGGCTGCCGGCGTCGCCAGTCCCAATGCACAGGGGCAAGCAATTACGAGCACCGATACCGCGCGCATGAGTGCCGTGTCAAACGCGCCTAAGAACCAATAATTGGCAAAAAAAGTCAACAAAGCGATGGCAACCACCACCGGCACAAAAATCCCCGCAACTTTATCTGCGATACGAGCGATATGGGCTTTACTGCCTTGCGCGTCGTTGAGCGCTTGTATCATATCGCCAAGCCGTGTTTGGCTACCTTTGGCGGTGACTTGGTATTCAAAGCTGCCGTTTTCTACCATGGCACCTGCTAGCACCGTGCTGCCAATATGTTTAGACAGGGGCACTGATTCACCCGTTAAATGGCTCTCATCACACCAGCCTTCGCCAGCGGTGACGATGCCATCCGTGGCAATGCGAGAGCCTGCTTTAGCACGTAAAATTTGACCAGCCGTAACTTGATCAAGGGGCAGGATTTTCCACTGCGCATCTGGGCTTTGTGGATTGGGGTTTTTAACTTCCACTTGCTCAGGGGTGAGCGCTAATAGCAAATTGATGCTATTTAGGCTATGTTTTTTGGTACGGGCTTCTAGGTATTTCCCCATTTTGACAAAGGCAATTACCATCACGCTGGCTTCAAAATACACATGGGGCATGCTATGCGCCATCCCATCATGCCCCATTTGGGCTGTGGTTTGCAGATAGCTTAACCAACTATAGGTTGAATACGCCCAAATTGTCAGTGTGCCGAGCACCACCAGCACGTCCATATTGGCAAGACCGCCTTTGATACTCGCCCACGCACTTTTGTAAAACGGTATCGCCAAGCCAAACTGTACGATAGTTGCCAACACAAATTGTAGCCACAGCGGCGGCATCAGTGCGTGACTGCCCGTCATCATGCCTGCCATGCCAATCAAAAAAGGCAGCAAGCAAATCCAGACCGCAATCAAGGTATAGGGCACTTTCTGCTCATAGGCTTCATGCGCAAATAGCGCGTTCTGCCGCTGTACTTTTGCCTCATAGCCTGTCTTTTTCACCCATTCTACAATCTGCTCGGCGTTGGTTTGTGAGGCATCAAACTGCACATGCGCTACTTCATTGGCATAATTGACATCGGCTTGCACTATCGCAGGCTTTTTATTGAGCACTTTTTCGATGCGGCTAGCACAGGCTTGACAAGTCATGCCATCGATATCAAGAATGATTTGCTCGGTATGGGCATTGTCTGACGCGTGTATCGATTGGGTAGTCATGATAGTGTCTGTCTTGTATGGTATCTTTGTATGGCGTCTTGCGTGGCGTCGTTATACTACGTCAAAACCAGCGTCTTCAATCGCTTCTTTAAGCGTGCTTTGTTGGGCTTGGCTGTCATCAAAGCTGATGGTTGCGTTGTTATGGTCAAGACTGACATCGACAGATTGCACCCCTGCCACTTGATTGAGGGCATTGGTTACGCTTTTGACGCAGCCGCCACAAGTCATGCCTTGGATATTTAAGGTGATGGTTTGGGTTGTCATACTACGCTCCTTTTTTACGTTTACGTGGCTATTTTTTTAATTAATGGGCTTGTTTGCTAAGCCAATCTTGCATTTGTTTGATTTCTGGTGTTTGCGCTTGTTTAATCTGCTTGGCGAGTGTTAGCATCGCTGGATTTTTACCATAAGTTTGTTCTATCGTTGCCATATCAATCGCGCCTTGGTGATGCGGTATCATACCCTTGGCAAAGGCGATATCAGGATTAGCGTCCATAATTCCTTGCATCATGGCATCGTGGTTGCCCATGTCTTTTTGCTGATAGGCTTGCGTTATTTCTTTGGCATTGCTCGCCGCTGGTTGACTGGCTTCGTTTTTATCCAACCAGTTTTGCATCACGCTGATTTCACTTTGCTGGGCATCGACGATTTTTTGCGCAAGCGCTTTCATCTCGGCATCTTTGCCATATTGCAGTTCCACTTTTGCCATCGCAATTGCGCCTTCATGATGCGGTATCATGCCTTTGGCAAAACCCACATCGGCATTCTTAGCTTGCACCCCTGCTGACATGGCTTGGTGCATTTTATTCATGATATCCATATAAGCCATGATATGCGGCGGCTGGGTTTGTGACTGCGTATCTACTGCCGAAGCCATATGATGCATTGATTGCGCTTGGGTCATGCTTGCATGGGTACTTGTAGCATCGGTACTTATCGCATTGGCACTTGTAGCATGGGTACTTGATGCCGTCGTTGCATTTTGGGTAGTGTCATTTTTTGTGCACGCCGTTATACCTAGCGCCAATGCCACCACCCATGACAAACCTACGATGTTATTCATATTCATATCCTTCAGGTTGCTTTTTTTACGTTCTTTGAAAAAAAAAGATTGATTTATCACACTGTGGTATTACTATAAACCTTAACATTAGGTCAAGGTCAAGCAAAAAATGAATATTGATGAAGTCGCTAAATTGACTGAGTTATCACCTAGACAAATTCGTGAGTACGAAAAACTCGGTTTATTACAGACCATCCAGCGTACTGACAGCGGTTATCGTGTCTTTAGCGATACCCAATTACAGCGTCTAAAATTTATCAAACATGCCCGTGATGTGGGATTTTCGTTGGCGCAAATTGAAGCGTTATTGGCTCTACAAGATAACAAGCAGCGTAGCAATGCCCAAGTCAAAGCATTAACGCGCAATCACATCGATGAACTAAGCGATAAAATACAGCGGTTACAATCAATGAAAGCCACCCTGCAAGGATGGCACGATAGTTGTTTGGGAGATGGCTCGCCGACCTGTAGCATTCTAGATGGTTTACAAGATGGCTTACAAGATGATTCAGTTACCAAGCACGCTTGCAGCAACGAGCGTAGCCAGTGAATAAACGATTTAGGAAAGTCTACCATCTTTTGCCAAATCACCCATTAAAGTGCGATTATTGGCAGGGTTGGCAGGTGCTTCAATCGGGAATGGCTCGGTGATGTAGTCAACATTGGTTAGCGCAGCTTTGAAGGCAAAAACTGATGTCTGGGTATCATCAAAGCTGACAATCACGCGATGATTTTCAGGCTCAAGATGTACTGCCTGCACCCCGCCGATGGTGGTTAACGCTTTCATGACTTCCTCATAGCCTGCTGGGTCATTAATGCCTTTTAAATCATACGCGACTGTTTGAATTGCCATGGTTATTCCTGTATTTATGCTGTGGGTGATAAAATATTGTTCCAGTCCCATAACCTAGCACTATAACATAGCCAAAAAAAAGCCTCGTTATCGATTGATAGCATTTTAATAACAAGGCGTTGCAAATTTGTGTTAAAAACTTGCGTAAAAATTAATGAGTATCTAACACCTCAAACCCTTTGACTAAGGTATCAAGCTGTTTTAACTGGGCTAAAAACGGCTCAAGCTGACTCAGCCGCAGCGCACAAGGACCATCGCATTTGGCAACATCAGGATTTGGATGCGCTTCCAAAAATAACCCTGCCAATCCTGTTGCCATGCCAGCGCGTGCTAACGTGGTAATCTGTTCTCGGCGACCGCCTGCACTATCTTCACGCGCACCCGGCTGCTGAAGGCTATGGGTCACATCAAAAAACACGGGAACCTGCATTTTTTTCATAGTGTCAAAGCCAAGCATATCAACAACGAGATTGTTATAACCAAACGCGCTGCCACGCTCGCACAAGATGATTTTATCATTACCGGCTTCAAGGCATTTATTGATGATATGTTTCATCTCATGGGGTGCCAAAAACTGTGCTTTTTTGACATTAATAATCGCACCAGTTTTTGCCATCGCTGCTACCAAGTCGGTTTGGCGACTCAAAAATGCGGGCAACTGGATAATATCCGCCACTGCTGCCACAGGCTCAGCTTGGTAGGGCTCATGTACGTCAGTGATAATGGGCACATTGAAGGTTTTTTTGATGTCGCTTAGCCATTCGATACCTTTTTCTAGACCTGGACCGCGAAATGAATACAAACTTGAGCGATTGGCTTTATCAAAACTTGCCTTAAACACATAGCCGATATTTAAGCGCTTACAGATGTCAATATAGCTTTCAGCAATTTCAAATGCCAAATCTTTACTTTCTAGTACATTCATGCCGCCAAACAGCACAAACGGTTGATCATTGCCGATGGTGATATCGTTGAGCTGAATGTGAGATTGCGGTGTCGGTAATTTATCTGTCATAGGGCTCTCAGTATGTTGTCAAAGTTTTTATTGATTGTCACTATAGCATAATTGGCTAGATACGAAGCTGGCTAAAAACAAAAAACCACCTGTAACAGATGGTTTTGTTGTGCGTCATAAATACTATTTTTTGGTTTGTTTAGCCGCTGCAACAAAGCTATTGAACAATCGATGACCACCGCGTGGCTGGCTGGTAAATTCTGGATGGAATTGTACCGCGACATACCAAGGGTGATTGGCAATCTCTACTGACTCGACCAAATGCTGTTTGGCTGAATAACCAGAAATTTTCATACCAGCATTTTCCAGCTGTTCGATATAGCGACCATTCATTTCATAGCGGTGACGATGGCGCTCAGTAATCACAGGACTGCCATAGATTTGGCGCAGTTTGCTGTCTTCCACAAGCTCGGCTTTTTGGGCGCCCAAACGCATAGTACCGCCCAAATCTGAGGCGTCACTACGTAATTGTAGTTCACCTTTTTCATCAAACCATTCTGTAATCAAACCAATCAATGGCGCTTTGGTTTTTTTATCAAACTCGGTTGAGTTGGCGTCAAGACCCAATACATTGCGGGCAAACTCAATGACGGCTAATTGCATTCCCAAACAAATCCCCAAATAAGGCACATTGTTTTCGCGGGCATAGCGAATCGCTTTCATTTTACCCAGGGTGCCGCGCTCACCGAATCCACCAGGAACGAGTACGGCATCGGCAGCTTTAATATACTCAAACAGGCTATCATCATTTTCAAGTTTTTCGGCATCGACATAGTCAATATTGACTTTGACATTGTTTGCCACGCCCGCATGTAGCAAGGCTTCATTGATTGACTTATAAGCATCAGGCAGTTCGACGTATTTACCCACCATCGCCACAGTTACGGTTTCTTGGGTATTTAACAACGCTTGGGTAAACTGGTGCCAATCACTTAAGTCCGCCTCTGGGGTATCTAACCCAAAGCGCTCACAAATCAAATCATCTAAATGCTGGGCATGCAGGATACTTGGAATTTGATAAATGGATTTGGCATCTGGGCAAAGGATAACGGCACGTTGCTCAACATTGGTAAACGATGCAATTTTTAGGCGATTATCATCGCTAATCGCGTGTTCACTACGGCAAATTAGCACATCAGGCTGCAAGCCAATGCTGCGTAATTCTTTGACTGAGTGCTGGGTTGGTTTGGTTTTGCTCTCGCCTGCACTCGCGATATAAGGCACTAGGGTTAAATGCATCAGCATCGCATTGTTGCGACCGAGTTCAACTTGCATTTGACGCACCGCTTCCATGAATGGCAAGCTTTCAATATCACCGACAGTACCACCGATTTCAATCATGGCAATATCGTAGCCTTCGCCGCTGGCACGGATACGCGCTTTGATTTCATCGGTAATATGCGGAATGACCTGTACCGTACCGCCCAAATAATCACCGCGACGTTCTTTCTCAATCACTGCCGAATAAATACGCCCACTGGTAAAGTTGTTGCGCTGGGTCATTTTTGAGTGGCGTAAAAAACGCTCGTAATAGCCCAAATCAAGGTCAGTCTCTGCGCCATCTTCGGTAACAAATACTTCACCATGCTGAAACGGGCTCATTGTACCTGGATCAATATTGATATAAGGGTCCATTTTGGTCATGGTGACTTTCAGACCACGTGCCTCAAGAATCGCGGCTACCGATGCAGCGGTGATACCTTTGCCAAGTGAAGAAACGACACCGCCAGTTACAAAGATGAATTTTGTCATGTTATCTATTTCGCTCGTTGGTAAAAAAGAATTTTACTCGAAAATGCCTAGGTTTAGCAAAAAATTATTTTTATCAATAAATCGCTCACTCATAAAAAAATCCACTCATCGCTGAGTGGATTTTTTGA
>ERZ650300.752-NODE-752-length-19644-cov-4.998928_pt1 | contig 19644 bp, 20 predicted proteins | sample MGYA00376236_ERZ650300 | MGnify/ENA primary metagenome ERZ650300 (study PRJEB26733, sample SAMN07839303) | wastewater metagenome | biome: urban; feature: wastewater treatment plant; material: waste water | place: USA: North Carolina | collected 2016-04-28 ...
CCGGTTGACAACGGTTATATCCTCCGCGCCGTTTCCCACCAGGTGTGTGCAGGTCAATTCCGCCATTTCACCGGCGCCGATGATCAGAATCTTCCTGCCGGCGAGCGTTCCAAAAATTTTCTTGGCCAGCTCCACCGCGGCAAAGCTCACCGACACGGGGTTGGCCGCAATGCCTGTTTCCGTCCGAACGCGTTTGGCCGCCCGAAACGCGCGGTGCATCAGGCGGTTGAGCACAACGCCGGTGGCGTTTTGCGCCAGCGCCAGCCGGTAGGCGTCCTTCACCTGCCCCAGAATCTGCGCCTCGCCCATCACCAGCGAATCCAGGCTGGATGTCACGCGAAACAAATGCCGGATCGCCTCCCGGTCCCGATAGGTGTACAGACAGGCCGCGGCTTCTTCGTCCGCAAGGCCGCCGCAGCGCGCCAGAAAAGATTCGAGCTCACCCAGCGCCCGCGGCGCGTCCTCCAGGGAGGCCACCAGTTCCACGCGGTTGCAGGTGGAAAGATGAAGAATCTCCAGCACGCCGTCGATCGCCTTGAGGTCCGCAAGCAGATTCGCCTGCTCCTGGCATCCGGCAAAAAGCCTTTCGCGCACGGCCAGCGGCGCCGTTTTATGATTTAATCCGACCAGTCCGATCATGGCTTCTTTCAAATAAAGTTATGCACGGTTGCCAGGCAAAACCGTATCCCTAACGCCGACAACAAAAAGGCGATCAGTCCCAGACAGGACAGCACCGCCATCCGGGAACCCTTCCATCCGATCGCCAGCCGCTGGTGCAGCAGAAACCCGTAAAACACCCAGACGGCAAAGGACCAGACCACCTTGGGATCGGCGGGCCAGGAGCCGCCCCAGACAAAAGCGGCATAAACCGCGCCCCCGATCATGCCGAGCGTCAGCAGAGGAAACCCCCACAGCAACCCGAAGTGATTGATTTGGTCAAGGTCGCCAAGCGACGGCAGCAGGCGGCCCAGCGGACCCGGCTTTTTGTTTTTCAGAAGATTATTCTGAATCAGGAACATCGCCCCGGCCGCGGAAGCCAGAACAAACAGCGCTTCGCCGGCAATCGCCAGCACCAGGTGCAGCGTCGTGAGCCCGCCCTGCCACTGGGACGGCACGAGATTCCTGTCGGATCCCTGGCCTGCGGCGGCAATCAAAAACAGCAAAATAAACGGCGCGATAAAGGCGCCCAGCAGTCGGGTTTTGGTTTTCAACTGCAGGCCCAGGTAGATGCCGGCAATCACCCATGCATAAATCGACAGAAAATGGCGCGATCCGAAACTGCTCCAGTCGGTCCAGTGAACTGCCGCGAAAAGAAGATTCAGAGCCAGCAGCATAAAACCTGCCGCCAGAATCCACGTGGATATTTTGGCAAGCGCCACTCTTCGGACCAGCAGGGAAATCAGGTAGCCCCCCGTGGCCAGCGAGCAGCAAAACAGAGCCGCCGCGAAGAGAATCCCTTCCACGCTAGTCAATGCGCACCTCCTCGCCCGTAATTTCGCGGACGATTTTTTTTGCCGCGTCAGCATCTTTTTGCCGGAGGCTCTCCAGCAGGCCCGCAGCCATCAACTGATCGAACCAAACCCGGCCCCTGCCGGCGTTCTTTTCCATCTTGCTCCGCAACTGTCCCAGAATATCCAGCAGCGCCGCGTATTCTTCGCCGTAGGCGGCCTCCAGCTCCTCCCGCAAACGCCGCGCCAGCGCCGGGGAATTTCCTCCGGTGCCGCAGGCGATGGTCAAATCGCCCCGCTCCACCAGGGAGGGCAAAATAAAATCGCATTTTTGCGGGTCATCCACGATATTGACGGGAATGCCCCTGGCCTTTGCGTCCCGGGATATGGAGGCGTTGATTTCTTCGTCATCCGTTGCCCCGATCACCAGAGCGGCTCCGGACAGATGCTCGTCCGCATATTCACCGGCGATGTGCCCGATCCGGCCCCGTTTTTTTAAATCCGCCAGTTCAGGGACAAGAAGGGGGCTCACCACATGCACCTTCGCCCCGCAATCCAGAAGACGCGCAACTTTTCTGGCCGCAACTTCTCCCCCGCCGATGACGACGCATTTCTTCCCTGTGATGTCCCAAAACACCGGATAATATTTCAAGTTTTTCCTTTCAGACCCAAACAGGAACGGCTTTGTGCCATTGGCGGTCAAGCTATCATGAAGGGTTGCAAAATTCAAGCGGGGGTTTGCCCGGACGGATTTTTTATCTATCCGGAATCAGTTACTTATTGACACTGCCGCCGCTTTGCGTCTATGGTTTTGTGCAAATGCGGCAAAGGCAAAAAAATATTTCAAAGGAAATCGTAAACATGCTTACTGAGAAAAATCTTCAACATTACGCCGATGTCCTCCTCTGGGCGCTTGCAACGGCAAAAAAATCCGCCCTGAAGAAAAATGACATCATTTTGATTCAGTATGACCGGCCGGCGCTTCGGCTTGCCGAAATTCTCTACGACAGACTGATGGACAAGGGCGTTCACCCCGTCCAGCGAATGGCGGCCACCTTCCGCATGGAAAAGAGTTTTTACCACAAAGCCGGCCCGCAGCAACTGACTTTTCTGGCTCCCGGCGACAAAGAGCTTTATCGTCACATCCACGGCCGGATCTTTCTCCATGCGCCCGAATCGCTGACGCATCTTCGGGACGTCGATCCGGCCAAAATCGGCAAAGCGATGGTCGCCCGAAAACCGCTCAAGAACATTCTCGACGGGCGGGAGGAACTGCGCAAATACAGTTGGACACTGTGCCTGCTGCCCACGGAGGAACTGGCGCGCCAGGCCAACATGCCGCTTGCGCAATATGCCCGCCAGGTTATCCGGGCCTGCTACCTTGATAAAAAAGATCCTGTTTCCGAATGGAAAGCCATCCACCGGGAAGTCGACCACATCAAGAAAGCGCTCAGTTCGCTTGCCGTCAAATCCTTTCACCTGGAATCCGACTCCATGGATCTGCGGATCACGCCTGGTGAACAACGCAAATGGGCGGGGGTTTCCGGCCATAACGTGCCCAGCTTTGAAGTGTTTGTTTCTCCGGATTGGCGGGGAACCGAGGGCGTGTACTATGCCAACCTTCCCTCCTTCCGCAGCGGAAACTATGTAAAGGATGTCCGCATTTCGTTCGCCAGGGGAAAGGCCGTCGCCGTCGAGGCGGCACAGGGCGAGGCCTTTGTGAAAAAACAGCTCGCCATGGATCCCGGAGCCTGCCGGCTCGGAGAGTTCTCCCTCACGGACAGGCGCTTTTCCCGGATTGACCGCTTCATGGCGGAAACGCTTTTCGATGAAAACTTCGGCGGGAAAGAAGGCAACTGCCATGTCGCGCTGGGGTCCTCCTACAGCGACACATTCAGCGGCAACCCCTCGCGTCTGACCCCGGCGCTCAGGAAAAATCTGGGATTCAACGACTCCGCCCTGCACTGGGATCTGGTCAACACGGAGCCCAAAACCGTTACGGCGCATATGACAAACGGAAGAAAAACCGTGATCTATGAAGGCGGCGAGTTTAAAATCTAAAATCGGGAGGGCTCATGCAAGAAGAACTTTTAATCCAGGACGCGCGGAAGTCTTTGCGGATCCGCCCGGAAGCGGCCGCTCTTTACGTAAAGGTGAAGGACTCCCTGCTCGATCACGTCAATGCTTCAATGACCGAGCACCCCCGCATCGCCGACCTGATCGGCGGCAACCCCATGAGCATGATGCGGGACAATCACAGCAATCACCTCGATTTCATGTCCACCGTCTTTGAATTCAACAGCTTTGAGCTGCTGGTGAAAACCGTCCCCTGGGTATACCGCTCCTACCACGCGCACGGCTTCTCCTTTGACTATTTTCCCCGGGAACTGGAAGCCTGGAAAAACGCGGTTAAAACATTTCTCACCCCCGAAGCGTCGAAGGAAATCAACGCCGTTTACGACTGGATGCTGAAAAACCATGGACGAATGATTGAACTTTCCGCGATCCTCCCCGACAAGCGGGAACCCCACCCGGAATTGAAGGAGGAACGCAGAAAGTTTGGCGCCTGCCTTCTGGCGGCGGACTTTCCGCTGGGCATGAAAATCGCCGGCTCCGTTCTGGAGAGGGAAAACGGGCAGGAAGCCCTTTACCTGGGGCTGATCCAGCCGGTCATGTATGAAATCGGCAGACTCTGGGAACAGGACAAGATCAGCGCTGCCGAAGAGCACATGGCCACTTCCATGGTGGGAAGAATCCTGGCCGGCCTTTACGCCAGACTGCCTGTTTCTTCCGCAAACCGGGGCAGAGCCGTGGTGACCTCCGCGCCCAACGAATTTCACGAGCTGGGGGCAAGAATTCTGGCCGATATGCTGGAAGCGGACGGCTGGGACATTTTCTTCCTGGGCGCGAACACGCCAGTCGAAGAGCTGATCAAGCTGGTCAGAAAAGCTGATCCGCGTTTTCTGGCCATCTCCGTGACCATGCCGTTCAACATGGACCGGGTCGCGGCCATCATTTCCGGCATCAGGAACGATTCCGCCCTGAGCTCCGTCAAGATTCTGGTCGGCGGGGCCGCCTTCAACGCGGACCGCACGCTCTGGCAGAAAATCGGCGCCGACGCCTGGGCGGAAGATCCCCCGTCCGCCATCCGGCAGGTCCAGTCATGGTAAAAGGCCGAGGCGCGCCAACCGATCTGGAAAGTCTTCTGCGGGAAAATCCGGAGGAAATCACCGGCTACCTGCTGTCTCAAGGCAGGATGGCCATGATCCTTCTGGACCAAAATGGCGTTATCCTGGATTGCAACGCCTTCTTCCTGGAGAGCGTCGGATTATCGGACAAACCGGTCGGCAAATCCATCCAGGCTTTTCTCCGGGAAGGCCTCCAGGCCGGGTGGGATTGTGTCCGTGCAGACTGCCGGCCCGTGAAGCTGACATTTACATTGAATGGCCCGCTGGAATATTCCCTGTCGGGTCATGTCCTAAACGTCCACGAGCACTATCTCCTTTTTGCGCATACCGTCCGTCTGACCGATCATGAAATGGTCGCCACGCTGTCCCGGCTCACGGATGAACTGACCGATCTGACCCGGCAGCTCAGCAAAAAAAACCGGGAGCTGGAAGCGGCCAATGAAACCATCACCCGTCTGATGAACACCGATCCCCTGACCGGGCTCACCAACCGGCGTCAGCTCAAGGAAAGGATGGACGTGGAACTGTCCAAAGCCAGACGCCACGGCCGTCCGCTGTCCGCGCTTATGACGGACATCGACCATTTCAAATCCATCAACGATACGTTCGGGCACGGCGCGGGCGACGCGGTGCTGGTCGGAGTAGCCTCTATTCTGAAACAGACGTGCCGCAAAGAAGACATTGTCGCGCGCTACGGCGGAGAAGAATTCGTCGTCGTCCTTCCCGATTCGCCTGCCGCGGCAGCCCTGGATTGCGCGGAGCGAATCCGAAAAGCCATTGAAGAAAACGTGTTTCCGGAAATCGACCGGAAGGTAACCGTCAGTTTGGGCGCCACCCTCTTTGGGCCCACCGACACCGAGGACAGCTTCATCGGACGGGCGGATGCCGCCCTTTACGAGGCCAAGGCATCCGGACGAAACCGGGTGGTTTTGAAATAGCCGGCCCGAAGCGCCGCCGGACGGCAGGAACGCGAATATCGTCTGTGAGCGGAAAAAAAGATTCTCTTTGACAGAGCGGACCTGCCTGTCCTATACTTCGGGCCGCAGGAAAAAGGAGCCCTGATGAAATGCTTTTCTGTTTCCTTTTCCTGAACAACCAGATGGCAACGTGTATTAAAGGAACGACATGGAAAAACAGATTCAGGCCGCAGCGGGACACGCCTCCGGCGTTTTTGCCGACTGCGAGCTGGGCTCCGGTTTTGACGAGGAATTCTTTCTTCTCAATTTCGGCACCCGGCTTCTCACCGCGTTTACCGACAGGGAAATTCTGATCGACATCGCTCTGGAAACGCTGGCCGATTTCTCACGGGGAAAAAGAATCGCCATCATGAGTCTCGACGAATCAGGCAAGACGCTGAAAGTAGATGGAGCTTTTCATCAAAACCAATCCGTCCGACCGAAGGTGTCTTTCCCCGTAGAAGGAACGGTTTCCGGGAAATGGATGTCTCAAAAAACGGTTGGCGTCGCTCCGCTTGCCCTGGAAGGAGAGGTCCCCCTGCCTGCAAAAGGCGAACGCTTTGGAGAAACCCAATGTTTATGCCTGCCGCTGGTCGGATCTTCCTTGCGCGCAGTGGGACTGGCCACGATCGAAATTCCTGCGGATCGTTGCTACGATTTTTTCGAGGCGCAGCAATTGAGAGTCCTCAGCACCGCCCTGGCCGTTTCCCTGGAAAACGCGAAGCTGTTTTCCAGGGTCATTCATGACAGTCTTACCAATCTCTACACCCGAAGGTTCTATGAAATTCGGGTGGAAGAAGAGCTCGCCAAGCTCAAGCGAAACAGCGGACACCTGTCCGTCATTCTTTTCGATCTTGACGAGTTTAAAAAAGTCAACGATTCTTTCGGCCACCTGACAGGCGACGAAGTTCTGCGCCAATTCTCCGCGCTCATGATGAACCACGTGCGCAAAGGCTCCACGCTGATCAGCCGCTACGGCGGAGAAGAGTTCATCCTGCTCATGCCGGATGCCCGTGTGGAGGAAGCGCGCCATATGGCCGAAAGAATAACCTCTCTGTGTGCGGAACATGACTTTGGAGACGACCTGAGAAAGATCCGGATGACGGTCAGCGGCGGTGTGGCGTTCACCGACTATACGGAAGCCGTTCTCCCCGCGGAGCTCTTCGAAAGGGCGGATCAGGCGCTTTATGAAGCCAAACACAGAGGTCGAAACCGCGTGGTCGTTTGGAAAAACAAAAGCGCACCGCACCGGATATAACTCCGGAGCGCCGCCGATTCCGGGAGAGCTTTGCAAAAGACTACAAATCGAGCACCTTTGTCATACCGGAGCAGGCCGGTATCCAGTATGATCAAGTATTTCCTGGATTCCCGTCTTCGCGGGAATGACGTAAAATGAAGTTGTGCAGGTCTCTCCGGATTCACGCCCTCGCCGGAAGCGCACGGGGCTTTTTGTGTGCCGGATATGAATCAAACCATCCGTAAATATCTATCGAATCTGGAAAATCTTTTTTCCTTTTCTCCCGCGGACGCACAAGGCGCCGCCGCCCGTTTCCACGAGGAGATGAAACGCGGCCTGAACGGGCAAACCAGTTCCTTAAGAATGCTTCCCTCCTATGTCGGCCGTCCTACGGGCAAGGAGCAGGGACGCTTTCTGGCGCTCGATCTGGGCGGCACCAACCTGCGTGTCCTGGCGGTCCGCCTGGACGGCCGGGGCAAAGCGGAAATTTCAGCCGTGAACCGTCTGGCCGTCCCGGAAACCGTCATGCGCGGACCGGGGGAAGAGCTTTTCGATTTTCTGGCCGAGGGCGTCGCTGTTTTTCTGGAAGAGCACCGGCTCGACCCCAAAGAGCACCGGGATCTGGCCTTCACCTTTTCTTTCCCCGTCGCGCAGAGCGCCGTCAATGCCGGAGTTCTTTTGAACTGGACCAAAGGATTTACCGCCCCGGGCGTCGCGGGACAAAATGTCGTCGCCCTGCTTTCCGACGCGCTCAGGCGCAAACGCATCGAAGCGGTTTCGGTCACGGCCCTGGTTAACGACACAGTGGGAACACTGGCGACAAAAAGCTACGCCGATCCTTCCTGCGACATGGGCGTCATCCTCGGCACAGGCACAAACGCCTGCTATCCGGAAAAAAACAGCCGACCGGCAAAGGGTCTGTCTCCACAACCCCGGCAGGAAATGATCCTCAACCTGGAATGGGGCAATTTCGACAAGCTCGACACCAACGCCTGCGATCAGGCGCTGGATCGCATCACCCTCAATCCCGGCCGCCAGCGGATGGAAAAGATGGTGTCCGGAATGTATATCGGCGAACTGGTCCGGCTGATCCTGCTGGACATGACGGACCGGGGAATACTGCTTGAAAAAAAGCACCGGTCCGTTCTGGTCCGCGAACACGCCGTCAGTTCGGAGCAGATGTCTCTGACCGTCCCGGGAGAAGACTTTTTCGCGGCCATCGGCATCCCGGACGCCTCCGATCAGGACCGGGACGCAGCTCACCACGTCTGCCGAATCGTCTCAAGACGGTCGGCCCGTATTGCCGGAGCGGCCCTGGCGGCCGTGGTCACATGGATGGACGCAAATCTTGAAAAAAAACACACCATCGCCATCGACGGCGCCCTGTTCGAAAAATATCCCGGCTATCCGGAAAACGTGCGGTGCGTCCTGGAAGAGCTCTTCGCCCGCCGCGCCGAGAGGATTGCTCTTTGTACAACGTCGGACGGTTCGGGAATCGGCGCGGCCATCATCGCCGCCGTCGCGTCCTCCAGACAGGAGCAAGAGCCTAAGCCGGCCCGTCAACGAACGCGCAAGAACCGCTGAAATCATTTTCCTTGTTTCCGTTCCGTTCCTGGTTTATATTCCTGTTGGAATTTCTCCGAAAAAAAGTTGCAAAGCATCCGGCGCCTCCGGGAGCCGGCGGTAACCCAACGAAAGGAGATCCTCATGAAAACGCAATCCGGAAATTTCAAGGCGCACGATGGGACGTCCATCTACTGGAAGGGATGGACGCCGGACAATGCCCCCAAAGCAGTGGTGCACGTCATTCACGGCTACGCCGAACACATTGACCGTTACGGAAATGTGGTGGGCGAGCTTCTGCCGGCAGGCTATGCCGTTTTCGGCACCGATCACCGCGGACACGGCAAAAGCGAGGGAAAGCGCGGGCACGTCATGAGCTTTCAGGAGTTTATTGACGATGAAAAGCAGTTCCAGCGTGAGGTCATCCGGACAAAATTTCCTAAACTCCCCTGCTTTGTCCTCGGCCATTCCATGGGAAGCCTCATTGCCATGAACCTGGTCGAGCAAAGCGCGGAGGGAATCCGGGGGCTTGTGTTATCGGGCACCGGCTCGCGGCCGGGAACGAACATCCCGAAGATCCTGCTTGCCGCAACCAGAATCCTTTCCCGTCTGCTGCCGTCGATTCATGTAAAATCGCCGCTTCCGCCGGATTTTATCTCCCGGGATCCGGAGGTGGTCAAGGCCTACGTGGAAGATCCTCTCGTGTACAACGTGATCACCCCAAGGCTGGCCTATGAGATGAACCGGTATGTCGTTATCGGCGCGGAAAATTCCGGCGAAATTCAAATCCCGGTTCTTATTCAACTGGGCTCCCGTGACACCGCCTTTTCCGGACAGAAGGAACTCTTTGAAATGGTTGGAGCAAAAGACAAGACGTTCAAGCTATACGAAGGTCTTAAGCATGAGGTTTACAACGAGCTCGCCCAAGACCGGATCAAAGTGCTCCAAGACCTGCGATTGTGGCTGGACGCTCATGTGTAAGACAGGAACGCTGCCCGGATGGACGTCGGGAAACCGCTTAACCTCATCTCCGTCCATTTTCATGCCTATCAAATGAGCCGCATGGCTAATGGGAGCCCTTCGCCTGAGAACCGAGAAACGCCCTGATGCTCTTCATAAAATCATCGGTATTGGAGCAACTCAGCGCGATGATTTCACCGGGACAGACCGCACTTTGATCGCGGGTGAGGATGTTGGCCGCCACCTCGGCGGCGTGAAGAATGATCCCGTTTTTTTCCAGGAAGTCTACGGCCGGCCGGGATGCCACTTTTGTATGGATTTCGACAACGATGCCGGAGCGGACAATCAGCATCGCCGCTGCCAGTCCGATTACTTTATCGTGCAGGATCAGGCCGGACCTTCCCTGAAATTTTTCCAGGGCATCCCACAGCGGACGCAGACCGCCCCCTCCTGCGCAATAGAGCATTTGCCCGCCTTCCAGAAGCGCGAGGGAATACCGCGTAAAATCAGGCATCAGCATAAATATTTTTTGACCGGCCCGACGGCAGGATGAATAAGCAGCGCCCACAGAAGATTCCCCAGAAACAGGACAATCGTCAGTTTGGCAATATAGACAGAGGGCAAACCGACAAAATAAAAATCCGTCACGACCAGCCAGGGCAACTGACAGGCAAAAGCCAGCCCAACCGACGGTATGACTTTACCGGTTTTTCTGAAGAACACGCCCGTCATCAATCCCAGCAAGGCATTACCGATGAGCAGGTAGGGATTGCCGAGCAAAATCGCTGAGTAAAGCGAACCGGTGATACCGGCTGCCAGGCCGCCCGCCGGACCGAAGCAAACGGCCGCCAGAAAGATTGCCGCCGGAAAGAAATGGATTTTCCAGTGATGCGCAAACGTTATATTAATCAGGCTCAGGACACAGGGCAGCAAAACCAGCAGGCCGAAAGCCAGAGCGATTCGTCGAAAAGATCTGATGCCGTTGATCGTTACAGAGGAATTCATCACGTCAGGCCCTCCCTTTTTTGTTTTTGATTCTACACGATGAAAACTTTTTTGAACAGTCCATTTTTGCGTTGGATCCATGAAATTTCCGGCAGAAAATCCGATCTAAAAAGATGTCATATAAATCCGGACGAACTGCCGGAATTTTGATCTTGACATATTATGAGCATATGCTTATAATTATTATTAGAGGAGTTTCAGGAAATGCCCAGACCGAAATGTCATCGTCAAATATGCGGAATACCTGATAAAAATTATTTCAAACCGCGGGGTATCCCTACGGCGGATCTGGAAGAAGTGGTTCTGAGCCTTGACGAATTTGAAGCCGTTCGCCTCGCGGATTATGAACAGCTTTACCAGGAAGAAGCCGCGACCCGGATGAATATTTCCCGCCAGACATTCGGCAGAATCGTCGCCTCTGCGCGAAAAAAGATCGCCGATGTCCTGATCAACGCCAAAGCGCTGAAAATTGAAGGTGGAAAAGTAACATTAAACGAAATCGCTTTCTGCCGCCGGGGCAAAGGCTCCCGGCTTAGAAAAAATCACCCATCATTATAAAAAGAGAACTGTATGAAAATCGCACTGCCGTCCTATCAAAACCAGGTTGACGAACATTTCGGTCATTGTGAGTATTTCACCGTATTCACGACTGACGACAACAAAAATATTCTCTCGGAAGAAATTATCACACCGCCGCCGGGATGCGGCTGCAAATCGGATATCTCCTTGATCCTGGCCCAGATGGGCGTCAAATACATGCTGGCCGGGAATATGGGACAGGGCGCCGTAAACGTTCTGGGCGCGAACGGCATTGAGGTGCTGCGCGGCTGTTCCGGAAACGTCAGGGAAGTGGTTCAGAAATGGCTCGCCGGCTCGCTTGCCGATTCGGGGCTATCCTGCTCGCAGCACGAACACACCTGCCACGAGCACTAATTGGAACAGCAAGATAAACGCCGGCAGAACAGGCCGTCCGGGCATATCCTTACCCTTGTCCGGCAATGGCCGAACTGACCGATGCCATACAAACGGGAGGAAGAAACCAAAGTGGAAAGCAAGAAAACGTGTGACTCATGCAGCGATGCGGGCTGCCCGGCGAAGCAACAGGAACAAAATGAAAACCAGGAAGCGTATGCGGACCGACGCCGTCTGCAGGCCAGGCTTTGCCGCATCCGGCATAAAATCGTCGTGCTCTCCGGCAAGGGCGGCGTCGGCAAAAGCACGGTAGCCGTCAACCTGGCGACAGCGCTCGCGCTCCATGGACTGCGCGTGGGTTTGTTGGACATGGACATCCACGGCCCGAGCGTTCCCACCATGCTGGGACTGGAAGGTGAATCGCTCAAAGGCAATCCCGGCGAACTTTTTCCGGTGGAATTCGGCGGTTTGAAAGTCATGTCGCTGGGTTTTTTACTGCACAATCCCGATGACGCGGTCATCTGGCGCGGTCCGATGAAAATGGGCGTCATCAAGCAGTTCCTGACGGACGTGAATTGGGGCGATCTGGATGATCTGATTATCGATGCTCCTCCGGGCACCGGCGACGAACCACTGTCCCTGTGCCAGTTGATCCAACCGCTCGACGGCGCGGTAATCGTAACCACGCCGCAGAAGATCGCGGCCATCGATGTGCGCAAATCCATCAGCTTCTGCCGGCAGGTCAATGTGCCCGTTCTGGGCGTGGTGGAAAACATGAGCGGCTTTGTCTGCCCCAGGTGCGGGGAGCTCACTCAGATCCTGCCGGAAGGTGGAGGACGAAAAATTGCTTCCGATATGAAGGTTCCGTTTCTGGGCGCGATTCCCATGGATCCGGCTCTCGCCCGGTCCGGCGATTCCGGCCGGGTGTTCATCCATCACTTTTCGGAAACAGCAACCGGAAAAATTTTGCAGGATATTATTCATCGGATTCAGGATATGAACTCAACAAAAAAACTGGGTTCGTAGGGAGAAACAGCCATGAAAATCGCCATACCGTTAGCAGAACGAAAGCGGTCGATGCACTTCGGCCATTGCGCAGACGGTCGTGGACGCGCCCGTGGATGATCCGGTTTCCCTCAAATAAAAGGAGGGGGTAAAGTTATGGCGGATGCAGCATTGAAAATTGCGGATAAAGTTGAAATTCTGACCCTGCAGGACAATTACATCGAGATGACGGCCATGGACAACAATGCCGTCGTCACCCGGGCCGTGCCTTTAAAGGACGGTGAGATCAAAGCCTCCATCGGAGCGGAGCACGGATTCTCCGCGCTGGTCAAAGTCACGGCGGAAGAAAAAACGCGCACGATGCTTTTTGATTTCGGCTTCTCTGAAAACGGCGCGGCTCAAAACGCGCAAACCCTGGGCGTTGATCTCAAGGACGTGGAAGTTGCAGCGCTTTCGCACGGGCACAGCGATCACACCGGCGGTATGGCCAAACTGACCGCAATGACCGGCAGGACCGGCCTTCCTCTGGTTGTGCACCCGGCCGCTTTCCAGTCACCGCGGTATCTTAAATTCAATGAAGAATTCAAGGTCTATTTCCCTCAATTTTCGCGTGATATGGTCCGGCAGGCGGGGCTCACCGTCATTGAAGCGGAGGAGCCGTATCCGATGCTGGACGGAACTGTTCTCTTTCTGGGCGGCATTCCGCACACCACGGATTTCGAAAAAGGCTGGCCCCTCCCCCATTCCCGGAAAGACGGCAAGGAAAGCTGGGACGCCATCGAAGACGATTCCTTCATTGTCATGCACCTGAAAGACAAAGGATTGGTCATCTTATCCGGCTGCGCGCATGCCGGAATTGTCAACACCGTTCAATACGCCGTAAAAACCACCGGCATCGACCGGATTCACGCCGTCATGGGAGGCTTCCATCTCTCCGGTCCGTTTTTCGAACCCCTGATCGACCGGACAACCAAGGAACTTCAGAAAATGAATCCCGCGTACGTCATTCCCACGCACTGCACCGGACGAAAGGCGATTATGGAAATGGAAAAACAGATGCCGCAGCAGTTCATTTTGAACATGGCGGGAACAAAGCTGACATTTCAATAAAAACAAGGTAACGGATGACAGGACAATGTAGTGCGGGGCTTTACCCCGCTGATGGTTCAATTGTCATGGTGAGCCAGTCGAACCATGGGCAATGGGTCATAGGGTAACATGCTATGAGCCATGAGCCACCATCCACTATTCACTATCCACCAAATTAAGGAGCTTTTATGACGCAAAAAGCATTTCAGGACTACTATCCGGATGATCTGAGCCACTGTTACGGCTGCGGCAGCCTCAACGAAAAAGGACTGCAAATCAAAAGTTTCTGGGATGGAGAGGAATCCGTCTGCACCTACACCCCCAGAGACTACCACACCGCCATTCCCGGATTTGTTTACGGTGGACTCATTGCCTCGCTCATCGACTGCCACTCCACCGGCACTGCGTCGGCGGCAAAATACCGCGCGGAGGGACGGGAAATGGGCTCCGATCCGCCGCTTCGGTTTGTGACGGCGTCGCTGCATGTGGATTACCTGCTGCCCACGCCGATCGGCGTTCCTCTTGAAGTCCGGGGAAAAGTGAAGATGATCAAAGGCCGCCGGGTTGTTGTTGAAACGCGTCTGCTGGCCGAAGGAAAGGTCTGCGCGCAAGGCGAAGTCGTCGTCGTCCAGATGCCGGAAAACATGCGGCCGAACAAATAAAGATTTCATGGGGGAGCGCGATTTTATGAATTTTTCTATCAATACCTTTTATTTCAGCGCCACGGAAACGACCAAGAAAATTGTGACTGGAATAGCCGGAAAGCTTGCGGAGAGCTCAGGCGGGAAGGCAGCGGAAAATGTTGATTTCACGCTGCCGGATGCCAGAAGGTCGCCGGCATCCTTCACGCCGCAAGACCTTGTGGTTGCCGGCTTGCCTGTTTATGCAGGCAGAGTTCCCAATGTATTGTTAAAATATCTCAATACCATAGAAGGGAACGGCGCGCTGGCCGTCGCCGTGGTGGTTTACGGCAACCGCCATTATGACGATGCGCTCGTCGAGTGGCGGGATATTCTGGAATCAAGGGGCTTCAACGTCATTGCCGCGGGCGCATTTATCGGCGAACACTCCTTTTCCAGAATTTTGGGGCAAAACCGTCCGGATCAGCAGGACCTGTCTCGCGTCGCGGAATTTGCCGGGTTGATTTATCAAAAGCTTTCAGATTCTCAAAAAGCCATGGAACCCGTATCCGTTCCGGGGAAAAAACCTTACCAGCCCTATTACCGGCCCAAAGATAAGGACGGCAATCCCGCCTCCATCCTCAAGGTTGTTCCCAAAACCAGCGACGACTGCATTCACTGCGGCCTCTGCGTCAGTCTTTGTCCCGTGGGGTCCATTGATACGAATGATGAATCCAGAATAACAGGGATCTGCATTAAATGCTGCGCCTGTATTAAAAACTGCCCGATGGAGGCAAAGTATTTTGATGACGAAAATTACCTGTGGCACAAACAGGAATTAGAGAATGCTTTTTCTTCTCCTCGCCGTGAACCGGAGTTCTTTTTATAAAATGACGGCTCTTGTTTGTTTCCAGAAGATCGTCGAGAAAGGAAAGATAGCTCTTGCTCCCTTGCTCCGCCGCCTGAACCATTTTTTCCAGAATCTCTCCCATCCGCGGAAGCCTCAGCCGGGTCAGGCTGGTCTGAATGCGATCAAGGACCAGGGCATCGCTCATATCCGCACCTCCCCGATTATGGAGTCATAAACATGAGGAGACCGGATCTCGACATCCATGTCATAGAGCGGCTTCAGCGGGCTGATCGTGCATTTGGCGCGTCCCTTGCCGTGTCTGCCCCGGCCGTACTTCCGCCGGTTCATCTCGCGATCTTTTTTCAACGCTTCATAGAATCGCTTGTCCTGAACCAGGTGTCCCTTGCCTTCAGGGATGTCATAGGTGACCACCAGACGGTCATCCGCAAAGATCCTCATGGATCTCTCTTTGACGCGCAGGATAAGATCCTTCCCGACCAGGGGATGGGGAACCACGTAGCTGTTGCCTTCAAAACGAACGGTGCAATCTTTGTTGACTTTGCGGTAGATCCGCCAGGAGGTGTCGAAAGCCCGCGGCGGCAATGCCTGCAGGGAAGGCCGCTCCCGCTCGAATCTCTCCGACACGACTTCATGGGTTGTCCCGTGAATCCGCTGGTCTTTGATCCGGAGCCACTGGTGAAGGTCTCTGTTGGCCGTCTGGCGGCAGATGAACCCGTAACCCCGCCAGAATCCCTCCCGGATGAAGTGATAGGGCCTCTCCACTTTCCCCTTGACCCAGGCGGCATACGGGGGCGCCACCCGCGGCTTGAATCCATAGTGCAATGCAAATCCCACCAGGGTGTCGTTGAATTTGTCTTTGCCGGCTAATTTTCGAATAAAAACGTTCTTCATCCGGTCATAAAGGATCTCTTCGGTCACCCCGCCAAAATGATCGAAGGCGCGGATATGGCAATCCAGAAAGGTCGGCAAATCGCACCGATCGACAAACTCGGCATAGAGTCTCCGCGAAAAACCGAGAATCATCGAAAAGAGATAGATCTTTCCAATGGTTCCGTCGGTTTGCTCAATCTGGAACTCCCCAAAATCCACCTGGGACTGATACCCCGGCTCTGTCTCAAAACGCATGTAGGCGATCCGCTGTCGCTCTTCCTTGATCTCGTGAACGGCTCTCTTGACGATCTCGTAGCTCCCGGAAAAACCCATCGGCCGAAGATGGTCGTATATCCACGTGGCCTTATATCCCATGTCTTCTTCCAGCCAGGCAGCGATGTTGCCCGCAAACGGATCCAGCAAACTCGGACGGTGCATCTCGCTATTTAATCGCTCCGGGTAGCCCTGATTCTCAATGTACTTCTTTACGGTGTTCCGGCTGATGCAAAGCTTCCTGGCAATCTGCCGCTGACTCAACCCCTTCCGCTGTAATACCAAAATGTCCAAAACGGTCTCCTTTTTTTCAATGCGCCACCTCGCTCATGCTGAGTTAAAAATGACACCATACTCTTTTCCCTCAGCAACTCCACCCCTAAAGTGGCTCAATTCCTGACGACCATTTTTGGCTCAATTTATCACGACCGGAAACAGAGGTGTGGCTTTTAAAAAAATACCGGGTTTGCAGGGAAAACGACCACGGCCGTGTATCGGCTTCCTTGTCATGAATCCCGGCGGCTGACGCCGGGCCGGACATCGGTGAAAAAAGCAAAGCGAAGGCGAGAAGCGCCAGGAGGCAGGAATGGATTGGACCGGGTAATTTCATAAAGGAGCCGGGCCTGAACCGATATGCCGGGGGCCGCGATTCTGCGCCCGGTCCAGCAAGTGCCGGGCAAAGCGGGCAAAGCGCCGGGGCAGCGGAAGGGAGGCGTGAATCTTTTCCAGCGATTCGCGGGCGGCTTCTTCTCCAATCCGGATGAGGGTGTGCGACCGGCTGAAATCAGCCCAGTGCAGGTCCCCCACGGCGGGGCGGATGATGACATCCGCGCTTTGAAGTTCGGCGGCCTCCAGCGTGTTGGCGGTGATCTCGCCGGCCCGGTACAAAACGTCTTTGGCTGTTTCGATGTCCGTTTCCTGCGGCAGATCGCGGTCCACCACCACGGCGATGACAATATCCGCTCCGGCCGCGCGCGCCGCGTGGACGGGGACCAGGCTGGTCACGCCGCCGTCCGCCAGAAGCCACTCGCCCAGCCGGGTGGGTTCAACCGCTCCGGGAACGGAAGCGCTGGCCAGCACCGCCTGACGCAGGGACCCTTCACTCAAGACGACCTGTTTGCCGGTGATCAAATCCGTGGAGACGGCATAAAAGGGGATGCGGGTGGCGCGGATGTCCACATCCGGGAGCAGGTAATTGATGAGGGACTGAAAATCCTCGGCGGGCAAAATGGAAGGGCTGAACAGGGCCTTGACCAGATAATATTGATTCCGGGCAAAGGTTTGCGCTTTCTGAAAAAAACTCTTCGGCCCCGTGGAAAACGACAGGCCCATCGATTTAATGGCGGATTCCTCGAATTCCGAACTCTTCAGATAGGCGTCCACTTTTGCCGTGATCTCGCGGGTGGTCATACCCGTTGCGTAGGCGCCCCCGATCAGCGCGCCTGCGCTGGTCCCGGCGATCAGATCGATTTCAACGCCTTCCTTTTCCAGAACCTGGATCACGCCGATGTGCGCCAGGCCGCGGACACCGCCGCCGCCCAGGGCAAGTCCAACTTTTTTTCCGGTCCATCTCATGGTGTGTTCCGCTCCATTCCCACGACGGATACGCTGATGGCTGTATTGTAAGCAATGCCGCTTGCGGATGTCAACTGAATACCGGCCATCGCCGCTTTCCGGTCGGGCAGACTTTGATCATGGATCAAACGGAACAGCCGGGCCTCACATCAGGAGTTTGAGAAAAATGGTTGCCAGCGTCAGATACGAGAAAAATCCAAAAGCGTCCGTAAAGGCCGTCAGCAGAATATTGGAACCCAGCGCCGGGTCAAAATTCAAACGCTTGAGGGCCAGCGGAATCAGGACGCCCACCATCGTGCCGGCGAACACGCTGATGATCATGGCCAGACCGATCACCAGTCCGAGGATGGGAATGCCTTTCCAGAAATAGGCGATCAGCGCGATCACCAGTCCCACGGCGACGCCGTTGGTCGCTCCCACGGCAATCTGCCGGGCCAATACGCGTTTGGCGTTTTCAAAGGTGATTTCCCCCAGAGCGATGCCGCGGATGATCAACGCCAGCGTCTGGCCTCCTGCGTTGCCGCCGAGTCCGGCGATAACGGGCATAAAAAAGACCAGGGCGACCATGATCTTGATGGTGTCTTCAAAAAAGCCAATGACCAGGACCGACGTCAGCGCCGTCATCAGATTGAGGTAAAGCCAGGGCAGGCGTTTTTTAACGGAATCGATCGTTTTGTTGAAAATGGTGTCGTTATATCCCAAACCGGCGATGCGGTAGATGTCCTCCGAGGTCTCCTCTTGGATGGCATCCACGACGTCGTCGATGGTGATGCGGCCCAGCAGGTGATTGTCGGCGTCCACCACGCCCGCGGAGACCAGGTCGTATTTCTTGAACAGGCGCGCCACCTCTTCCTGATCCATGTCCGCCCTGACGCTGGGAATATTGCCGTCGATGACGTCCACGATCGGCGTAAAGCGCTTCATGGTGATCAGTCTCTGCAGGGGCACCGTCCCGACCAGCTTGTTTTCATCGTCCACGACAAAGATATTGTGGATGTTTTCCATGTCGTCCTTGGCGTCCACGACGGCCTGGAAGGCGTCATTGATGGTGGCCTGTTTGCCGACGGAGACCAGCTCCGACTGCATGATGCCGCCGGCCGTGTCCTCGGGATGCCGGAGAAGCTCCTTGACCTCCTGGGATTCTTCCGGCTCGATGGCGTCGAGAACGGCCTTGGCCTGATCGTCCGACAGTTCGGCGATGATGTCCGCCTTGTCGTCCGACTCCATTTCCTCGATGATGTCGGTGAGCTGTTCGTTGGACAGGTCCTCGATGAGCTGTTCTCTCGAGTTGTCCGACAGTTCCAGAATAACGTCCGAGGCTTTGTCCACATCCAGCAGGGTGAAGAGATGCAGGCGGTCCTCTTCATCGAGTTCATCGATCAGATCGGCGATGTCGGCCGGATGCATGTCGGAGAAAAGATCGATGATGTCGAACTCGCGGTTGCGACTGATCAGGTCTTTGAGGGTGGCCAGCGGAGTCTGCTCTTTTTTCTTAACCTCTTGCATAGGGCTGCCTGACGTATCTTGGGTTGAAGGGTGTCTGGTATTGATTCGATTCAGCAGGAAAGGCAACAATCCTGATGTCCGTCCGCTGGGCCAGGGACTCTTTTTAAAAGCGTATGACGCAATCGAAAGCGTCTTCCCGGCGACGGGAATATAGGAAAGTTCCCTCAGTATGTCAATGTTTTTCTTTGAAAATATGGATTCAGGACCGTTTGGGCGGGACCGGGGTTTACAGCAGATGAACCGGCGGCTGAATATCCGGCAGCCGGTCGCCTTCGTATAAAACTTTTTCCAGAAAAAGCCCGGAGGGAGGGGCCGTGTGGCGGGCAGGAACGTCGGAAAAAGAACGAAGCATCCCGGCAAGGTCTTCCGCCGTCTGACGGCCGCGTCCGACCTCAACGGTCATGCCGACGATGCGCCGCGCCATTTTCCACAGAAAATGGGAGGCGACCAGGCGCACCGCGATGATGTTTTCGAATTCCATAAGCTGAGCGGATTCCAGTTGCACCGTGGTGGAAGCGCCTTTTTCCATTCGTTTGTCGGCAAAGGAGGAAAAGTCATGAAAGCCT
>ERZ650300.753-NODE-753-length-19638-cov-18.667160_pt1 | contig 19638 bp, 19 predicted proteins | sample MGYA00376236_ERZ650300 | MGnify/ENA primary metagenome ERZ650300 (study PRJEB26733, sample SAMN07839303) | wastewater metagenome | biome: urban; feature: wastewater treatment plant; material: waste water | place: USA: North Carolina | collected 2016-04-28 ...
GCTCTTCAACCGCCTTGAGCACTTCTGGCGACAAGCCAAGCTCGGCAAACGTCATGACGGGGTTCCTTTATGACTAAACACAGATTGCAATACTCACGCTGTTCGTCAGACTGAACCCACGAACAGCGCAGAAAAAAACAGAGGGAAAAGCGCTTACACCCACCAGGCCAGCGAGATGACGGCAATCATGAACAGCCAGAACATCACCACCCGCCAGACCAGGCCCACGGCGCTTTTCAGGTAGCGCGGGTCGGCGTCGTCGCCCACGCCCAGTTCAGGGCGGAACTTGACGGTGTAGTCCTGGCGCAGCGGGTCGCCCAGCTTGATGCCCAAGGCGCCGGCGGCGCTGGCCAGCAGGATGCCGTAAGCGTAGTGGCCCCAGGCTTGCGCCTGAGCGCGCCAGCAATACACGGCGTCTTCAAAGTCGCCCATGATGGCAAAGCTCAGCGCGGTCAGCCGGGTGGGCAACCAGTCCAGGGTTTCTTGCGCACGGTAGGCAAAGCGGCCAAACAAATCGCCAAACTGGCTGTCGCGCATGCCCCACTTTTGAAAAAGAATGCTGGAGAAACGGTATAGCACAGCGCCCACCGGGCCGGGCAGCACGGCAAACCAGAACATGGTGGCGAACACATGGCGGTAGCTGTCGATCACGCCTTGCTCGATGGTGACGCGGGCGATTTCGTTGACTTCCAGCTCGCTGGTGGATTGACCAGACCAGCGCGCCAGCGCAGTGCGGGCGTCCATCACCCGTTGTTCGGCCAGGGCGTCGGTGATTTCGGTGAGCGCGCTGCTGAAATGGCGAAAGCCCATGGTGAGGTAGAGCACCAGCACATTCCAGGCCAGCGCCAGAAACGGCGACACCTGCAGGCACAGCGCATACACGCCGTACACGGCAAGGCAGACCGGCAACACGCCAGCCAGCCAGGCCAGTACGCCATGGCGGTTCTGGCCGGCGTTGAGGTTGCGCTCCAGGGTGTTGGCGTAGCGGGTGAACAACAGGAACAGGCGGTTACGGTTGCCCAGCGGGCGAAGCTGTTCCAGCGCCAGGGCAACAATAATCGAAAGCAGGGTCATGCGAACATCCGGGGCACAGAGTCAAGTGCCAGCACGATACCATAAAGCCCGGCAGCTGGGCAGCCTGCCCGGGCGGGTATGGCAAGATGGGCAATAAAAATCAGGCAGAGCCGAGGCGGCGGCCGCCAATCAGTGCCGAGCGCGCACCACCGTCACGGCTATAGGCAAAGGTGCTCTGATCACTGGTGAACAGCACTTCCAACGAGGCTTCCACCTGCTCCATGTGGGTCAAAATCAGCTTGCCATTGATCTCGTTGATCAGCTTGGCTTTTTGCGCCAGCACTTCCAGCCCCAGCCAGGCCGGCAACAATTCAGGCTTGTCAGCCAACCAGGCGCGCCAGGCATTCAAAGACACCATGCCCAGTACGCGCATGTGGTCGCCACGCTGTTGGGCCAGTGCGTCCAGCTCTTGCAGGACAATGGCTTTCTGCTGGGCCAGGGCTTCCAGCTTGTGTGCGGTGCCGGAGATCAACTCGCGTTGTTCTTGCTCCAGCAGGGTGATCAGTTCAGTGTAGCCCGCGCGTTCTTCCGCAATCAGGCGATTCAGTTCCTGCAGACGATCACTCATGGATTCCTGTCTCACATCAAGATTTGTTTTGCAGCAGTTCCCGGCTCACCGCAATCAGGCTGTCGGCGATGGCTTCAGGATTGATCTGGAATTTGCCAGCGGCAATGGCGTCCTTGATGGCAGCCACTTTTTCGGCGTCAAATGCCGGGCGCTCGCGGATCTCCTGCTCAGCCGCCGCCATCTGGCTGGCCAGCGGATTGATGTCAACGTTGTCTTCCGAACGGCTTTCCCCGCCGGTGACCGACGAACGAGCGCTGGCACGGCCCTTGCCGCCAACTGGCCGGGTGACAACCGGTCTGCCCGTGGAGTCGATTTTCATGATGGCATCACTTCGTGCATAAGGAATTCAAGCTTCGGTATCGGTAAAACGCTGGCAATCTTGAGTATTTTAGCCGGTTTTTACCCGCTTGGCGCACAACTTTACCGGACTGAACGCACCAGCAGCACGCTTCAGAAACGCACTTCCACCGCGCCACTGGCGCTGACCACGCCACTGATCACCCGGCCGGAAGGCATACGCACACCGATCACCTCACCCACGCTGCCATTTTTCAATGCGACACCTTCGGCCGAGACCTGAAAACTGCCATCGGTCGCCATCAACTGGACTTTCTGGCCAGACTGAATCACCTGCTGTTGGCGCAACAATCCCCGACGCAGGATCAGACCAGCGGGCAGATTCTGGCCAACCACCTGGCCGATGGCTTCATTGAGCGCTGTCACCGACACCGAGGCCATATTGCCACGAGCGGGCACCAGCATCACATCATCCGGGGTCAGCATGCTGCCCGCGGTGACTGGCCGACGCATGGCCACCACCATGGTTTCCCGCTCGACCTTGACTGGCACACGAATATTCCAGCCCAGTTGCGGGCAAGACATCTCCACGGCGGTGTTGCCCTCAAAACGGCCGCCTTGCCAGTTGGGCATGGGGGGAATCGGGCAGGCAGGCAGGCGCAGGCGGGTGTCCACCACGCCAACAGTCACGCGGGCCTGGGTGCCCGCCAGAGAAGCTTCGGCAAACTGCCGGGCCTGGCCAATCAGGCCGGCCATATCCTGATAGCCGGCGGCGCTTGCCGCCGTGCATGCACACAGCGACGCCACTGCAAGAATCGTTTTCATGCTGGCGATTCTACCCGGTTTTTGTCCGGACGTCGGCCTGTTCACTGATCGCGCACCACGCGGTTGCGTCCTTCATGCTTGGCTCGATACAGCGCACTGTCTGCCCTCGCCAGCCAGTCGTCGCTAGAGAGCGTGGCATCAGCGATTGCATGCACGCCAATACTGGCCGTGACGTGCACCAGGCCTTCGTTCACCTCCACCCGCACATCAGCGATGGCAGCACGCAGGCGCTCGGCCACTTCACAGGCATGATCGGCCGGGGCGCCAGGCAAGAGCACGGCAAATTCTTCGCCACCGAGACGACCGGCCACATCATCGGCGCGCAGGGTGTGACGAATGACCGAGGCGGTTTGTTGCAGCACCTTGTCGCCCACGCCGTGGCCATAGCTATCATTGATACGCTTGAAAAAATCCAGATCAATCATCAGCACCGCACCGCTTTGCTGCGTGCCACGGACAAGATCCTGAGCGTATTGCTCCAGATGCGCAATAAAGGCGCGACGATTGGGTAACCGGGTCAGCGCATCGGTAGCCGCCAGGGTTTCCAGAATGGCTTCGCGGCGCTTTTGCCCGGTGATGTCACGCACCAGCCACAGCCGGCCAAAATATTGCTCGTCGTGGGTAATCGGCTGCTGGTCCACTTCCAGCGTGCGCCCATGGTTGGCAGGGATTTCTCGCGCCAGATACCCATCCGAGCGCGAGCGCCCGTCCGTTTCAAACAAGGCCCGGCTGCTTTCTGGCAGACTGCTCAGCAACTGGCGCTGCACCTGCCCCACCAGATGCGTCGGCACATCGTTGACTTCCAGCAGGTCGCACAGATTCTGGTTGATCAGCACAATATGGCCGTCTTCATCATCCACCCACACACCGGCAGGGAAACGATCAATGATGGCAGTGAGCCGTACACGTTCGGCGGCCAGGGCAGTTTCGGCCTGATGACGCTCGGTCGTGTCGATCAGCGTCCAGATCACATCGGCATCGGGACGATCCGGATCCAGCAGGGTGCCATGGGTGTCAAACCAGCGGATCTGGCCGTGCGCGTCACGCAGCGGGTGTTCCAGCCGCACCTGGCCATTGCGGCGCAGGGTGTCGTAATAGCTGCCAAATACTTCGTAGGTTTGTGCATCCACATGTAGCTGGCTGAACGACAGATTGCGTAATGTCTTGCCATCCTTGGCAAACATTTCCACGGCGCGAGCATTGGCGTGGCGGATGGTGCGGTCTGGGGCGGCCAGGAAGATGGCCGCCGCGCTTTGGTCCAGCAGCGCACGGCGCAGGTGTGCCTGCTCGACGCGCTGGCTGATGTCGCTGTACGTGCCCATCATGCGCACATGCTGGCCACTGGCGTCCTGCACCAGTTGGCCACGGATTTCCACCCAGCGCCAGTCGTGCTGGGCCGTGCGCAGCCGGCACTCCACCCGAGCCCCCTCCCGCGGCATCGATACCGGATCAAGTTTGGCCAGGGTGTGCTCACGATCCAGCGGATGCAGCATTTCGGTCCACACCATCAGGGTCAGCGGGAAAGCCTGTGGCTCGTAGCCCAGCATGTCGTAACAGCGGTTATCCCAGTGGATCACTCCACTGCGGGTGTCCCATTCCCACAGACCATCGCGCACGGCGGACACCGTCAGCCGCAGGCGCTCTTCGCTCTGGCGCAACGCCTGCTGCACGGTGTAGGTGGCAGTGATGTCATGGATATAGCCATGCCACAAGGTGCCGCCATCGGCTTCGCGCTCGGGGTTGGCCTGGCCGCTGAGCCAGCGCACCACGCCATTGGCGAAGCGCACACGGTATTCGCACTGCCACGGTGTGAGATTGACAGCCGATACCCGGATGGAAGTCATCACCCGTTGCAGGTCATCCGGATGAATCACGGCAAACACCGGATCAGCGTTATTGCGCACGTCTTCCGGCTGCAATTGATAAATGGCACGAATGCCCACACTGGCATATGGAAAGCAGGCTGTGCTATCCGGGCGTAGCCGGTATTGGTACACCATACCTGGAACCTGAGCCACCAGCTTGCTCAGACGCGCCTGCAATTCGGCACGGGCGGCTTCGGCCTGCTTGCGGGCAGTGATGTCCAGATGAGTGCCCACTGCGCGCAAGGGCGCGCCGGCCGAACTCCAGTGGGTGACACGCCCCTTGGCCAGAATCCATACCCAGTGACCATCACGGTGCAGCATGCGGTGTTCGGACTCAAACACCACGCTGGCGCCTTCCAGATGGTTTCTCAGTGCAGCCAGCTTGCGCGGCCAGTCATCCGGATGAGTCAGTGTCTGCAGGCCATTGAAGGTGTGTGGCAGATCATCCGGCTGATAACCCAGCATCTGCGCCCAACGAACACTAAAGCTAATCGCATCGCTGGGAATATCCCAGTCCCAGGAGCCCAGATCTCCACCCTGCAGGGCCAGACCCAGACGCTCTTCACTTTCCTGCAATTGCGCCATGCCGCGTTGCTTCTGGAAGAACAGCCAACTGATGCCGGACATCCCCAGCAGAATCATCAGCGTGCCCAGGCCATTGCGCAGCAGGCTCAGCTGCAGGGCGTGCTGAACAGCCTGCAGGGCTGTATCCTGGTTCAGGCCGACGTTGACCACCACGGGATAACTGGCAGCACGATGCCAGGCGTAGTAACGCATGACATTATCCAGAGGCGCTTTGGTCAGATATTCGCCACGCTGCTGGCCAGGGTCAATCAGAAAACCCGAGCCGGGGGGTTGCACAGCTTTGCCCAGCACGCTTTCCTGCTGCTGGGAACGGGCCAGATAGCTGCCATCATCGCGCAGCAGCATGACCACATCCCCGGACTGATAAAACACCTCACGAAAGAAATTCGAGATGTAATCCGGCGAGATAGACAGCACAACCACACCGGCAAATACCTGATTGTGGTAAATGGCGCGCGAAAACTGGATGGACCAGCGTTTTGATACCCGGCCCTGCACAGGATGGCTGATGTACATGCCCTCCACCAACTTTTGTGCATGCACGCTAAAATGCTCGCGATCGGCAATCGACACCGGTTTGCCGTCGGATTTGTCCTGCAAGCTGGAAAACTGTACTAAACCCTGGGCATCGGCGACGGCAATCTGCACCAATGCGCCCTCCGGGAAGGCTTTCTTTTTGGCCAGATCCAGCGCCTGCCGGAAGACTTCCGGCTGATCATCCCGATAAGTGTTCGCCAACGTGCGCGAGACATAATCCACGCCATTGAACAACGAACCGATCTGCAACGACAAAGCGCTGGCCATCTGCGTTGCACGCAAACGGGTCTGGGCTTCTACCTGAGCCAGCTGATCTCGATGGGCTTGCAACAGTTGCGCCCAATACAGCACCAGCACCACCATCACCAGCAGCCATAACGGCAAGGCGCGACGTATCAGGGCAGAATAACTGGGTATGGAGGCGGAAGCGGGGGCTTTGGTGTGTGTGGGCATAACTCTTCATCACCGCGGCTGGACCATGCCCGTGGCGGGCACGACAGGCTGCGCTTTGGCTACCCTGCGGGAAAAACGGTTGACAAGCTTGTCTGGCATGTTGCCGAAAGCGGCAACATGCCAGACAAGGGCTGCTTTTGTCATTTTATGTGGCTGACATTGAATTGTGCAAGCTGAAAGCACGTGATCAGTCACGTCTCAGCATGGCTTGCGACCAATGAATTGCACGACTGAGGCCAGGCCGGTATGCAGGCGCCCCTCGTGCACCTCACGCGTCAACTCTTGCAGCAGCACAGGCTCCAACCCGGCAAAACCGCACCGGATGGCGTCTACCGACATCAGTAAATCCGGGTCTTTTGGCCCGCCGGTTGTGCGTGGCAGCTGCGCCAGCGAATACGCCTCCAGCAGCAGCAACCCACCTGGCTGCAGACAATCCACCAGCAACGGGTATAACCGCGTACGCACTGCGCCAGGCACGTGGGCAAAAATTGACACCACGGCGCCATACGCCGCGCAGGCGGGCACAAACTCAGCCAGATCCGCCTGCTCGACATGCAGGCTGACCCCACGCGCAGCGGCCAGCGCCTGAGCCTTGGCCAAGCCCACCGCCGAACTGTCTACCCCATGAACCGTCAAGCCCTGCCCAGCCAGAAACACACCATTGCGTCCCTCGCCCTCGGCCAGTGACAACACCGGGCCACGCAGCAGGCCGGCATGCTCAACCAAAAACCCGTTTGGTTCAGTGCCATAGACATATTCAGCGGTCGAATAGCGCTCGTCCCAGCTCATCGTACAGGCTCCGTAAATACCATAAAGCCCAATAAAAACACAAAAGCGGCCAAGACGATAGCTGTGTACACGTTCACGCCATCGTCAATAATAACAGGGTCATCTATCGCCCCTTGGCACACCTGCCGCACCGCACAGCCAACACGCGGCAGCAGCATGCCAGCGCAACTCGGCATTAAGAGCCGCTCACAAAACTCAGCGAAGCGATCCTGGCCAGGCGCACGACTGCAGACAATACAGGAAGCACGGCAAGGTCGGGCAACCACGCCAGGAGGGTTTTGTTAGATGACAAGCACATCTGCGCTCACCCTCTCCTCTGCTGGGGATGGCCAGCCCGCCGCCGCGCAGGCATCATCCCTGTCTGCGCCCCACCCGCCAGAAAGCTGCTCATGCCCGCCGACGCTACCCACCAAGCCCGTGATTTTCTTGCCCTGCACCAAAGAGGCACCTTCCTGATGCCCAACGCCTGGGACGCCGGCAGCGCCAAATACCTGGCCGCCTGCGGTTTTGCCGCGCTGGGCACCACCAGCGCCGGCATTGCCTTTGCCGCCGGCCATCGAGACTCCGACCCGCGCCAATCGGTGGACGCCATGTTTGCCGCCATCGCCAGCATTGTCGCCGCCGTGTCCATCCCGGTCAGCGCCGACCTGGAAGCCGGCTTTGGCGACAGCCTGGACGACGTGCAACGCACCTTCACCCGCGCCATCGCCATCGGCTGCGCCGGCGGCAGCCTGGAAGACGTGGCCGACTACGCCACCCCCGGCCAATTTGTGCTGCGCTCGCGGCAAGACGCCATCGAGCGCGTGTGCGCCGCCCGCGCCGCCATCGACCAACACGCTACCCCCTTTGTGCTGACCGCCCGCACCGAATGCTTTTTAACCGGCCACCCCAGCCCGCTGGCCGAAGCCATCGACCGGCTATGCGCCTTTCGCGACGCTGGCGCCGACTGCCTGTTTGCCCCCGGCATCAGCCAGCCAGCCGACATCGCCACCCTGGTGCGCGAAGTCAACGCCCCGCTCAACGTGCTGACCGCCGGCCCCGCCGCGCAACTGACCCTGGCGCAACTGCGCGACCTGGGCGTGCGCCGCATCAGCACCGGCAGCGCCCTCGCCCGCGCCGCCTTCACTGCCCTCCACCACGCCGCCGACGATATGCTGAACAAGGGAAACTTTGCTTATGCGGGGACGGCGCTGTCGGGGGAGGTGTTGGACGGAGTGATGGGGAAAGATGCATCAGTATTTATTTAAAAATCAAATATATATCAAAATACTGAGCACCGTAATGATGGCCAGATAAACAATGGCGGGCTGCGCCACTAAAGCCAGGGGAATTTTGTCAGCGGCACATTAAAACCGATCCGGGTCGGCCATGATCTCGCCTGCTCGGGCGCGGATGGCCGCCAGTTCGTCGGCCGGCAGGTCGGCCAGCAGTTTGAGCATCATCGCCATGCGCGGGTTGCCGGCAAAGTGGGCTTTTTTGTCGTCCAGAAAACGCCAGTACAGGCTGTTGAACGGGCAGGCGTCGTCACCGGTGCGCGCCTTGACCTGATAAGCGCAGCCAGCACAGTAGTTGCTCATTTTGTTGATATAACTGCCTGAAGACACATAGGGTTTGCTGGCCAGCAGGCCGCCATCGGCGTATTGGCTCATGCCTCGGGTATTGGGCAGCTCCACCCATTCGATGGCGTCGATATACACCCCCAGATACCAGGCATCCACCGCGTCCGGGTGGCGCTGACTGAGCAGGGCAAAGTTGCCAATCACCATCAAGCGCTGGATGTGGTGGGCGTAGGCGTGGCGCAGGCTTTGTGTCAGCGCCAGATGCAGGCAGCGCATGCGCGTGTGGCCGGTCCAGAACATCTGCGGCAGCGGGTGGTGATTGTCCAGCTGGTTCAGCTGGCTGTATTCCGGCATGGCCTTCCAGTACACGCCGCGCACATACTCGCGCCAGCCCAGAATCTGGCGCACAAAGCCCTCGATTTGCGCCAGGCTGATCTGCGCCGGCTGCTGCTGAAACTGTGCCACAGCGGCGTTGATGACTTCTGCGGGTGAAATCAGCTTGAGATTCAGCGCAAACGACAAGCGGGAATGAAACAAAAATGCCTGTTCGCTGTGCAGGGCGTCCTGGTATTCGCCAAAGTGGGACAGCAGGTGTTGGCAAAAATACGCCAGTTGCGCCAGCGCCTCGTCGCGGTTGGCCGGCCAGGGAAACGCCGTGGCGTCGATCTGGCCAAAACCGCTGACCCCGGCGGCGGTGATTTCCGCCAGCAGCGCCGACACATCGCGGGCAAAGCTCAGCGCGGGCGGCACTGGCGGCGTGCCTTTGTATTTTTTGCGGTTATCGTGGTCAAAGTTCCAGCGCCCGCCCAGCGGGGCCACGCCATCCAGCAAGATCCCGTGCGTGCGGCGCATGCGCCGGTAAAAGCGCTCCATCAGCAAGGGGGTGTCACCCGGAAAGCACGCGGCCAATTCATCGCGGCGGGTGTAAAAATGCGCGCTGTCGCAAGCCTCGCCCGGCTGCGGCAGGGATTGACTGAACAGCAGCAATTGCTGATCCAGCCGGTATTCGTCCGGCTGCTGGTATTCAAAGCGCGCCGCGCCGTGCTCGGTGAGTATCTGGCGCAGCACCTCGGGCAGCGGCAGTTGGCTGGCGGCGTCGCCGATGCGCACATAGTGCAGCCGGTGGCCAGCAGCGCGCAGGGTGTCGGCAAACTGGCGCATGGCCAGCAAAAACCCCAGCAGCTTTTGCCAGTGATGGCGCACATAGCGGGCTTCCTGGTGCAGCTCGGCCATCAGGTAAAGCACGCTGTCGTCCACCTGGGCAAACCAGGGGTGGCGAATGTTCAGCTGGTCACCCAGGATCAGCCGCACGGTGCGAATGGGCGGGGCCATCGGGCGTGCCCTCAGCGTCGGCGGCGATAAAAACGGCTGGCCAGATAGCGCGCCTGCGCCAGCTTGACCACCACCACCAAGGCCGCCGACACCGGCAGCGCCATCATTACCCCGACAAAACCAAACAACTGGCCAAACGCCAGCAGGGCAAAAATCACCACCAAGGGATGCAGGCCAATGCGCTCGCCCACCAGCTTGGGGGTGATGAACATGCTTTCCAGCAGCTGGCCCACCACAAACACCAGCCACACCAGCAGCAGCCCGCCCAGCCCGCCAAACTGCAACAGCGCCGCCAGCGTGGCCAGGGTCAGGCCGATGGCGGCGCCCACATAGGGGATGAACACCAGCAAGCCGGCCACCACGCCGATGGCAAAGCCGGACTCCAGCCCTGCCAGCCACAGCCCGCCGCCGTACACCCCGGCCATGATCAGCATCACCGCCAGCTGGCCGCGCAAAAACTGGCCGAGCATATCGTCGATTTCATCGCCGAGCATGCCCAAGTCCCGATACCAGCGGCGCGGAATCAAGCGCGCCAGCGGCCGGGTAAACTGCTGCCAGTCGCGCACCAGATAAAACAACACCAGCGGCAGCAGCAGCAAATTGGACAGATAACCAAACAAGGCCAGGCCCTGGTCGGTGATCAAGGGCGCGGCGCGCGCCAGCATGCCGCGCAGCGCACCCAGATTGCTGGTCAGCTCGCGCTTGAGCGTGGCGGCGTCAAAATGCCAGGTCATGCCCCAGGTGTCGCGCAGCCAGGGCGACAGGGTGTTTTCCGCCCAGTCCACCAGGCCAGGCAGGCGCAGCGACAAGGCCTGGCCCTGGTTGATCAGCATCGGCACGATCAACACCAGCAGGCAGGCCAGCGCCAGCATCAGCAGCACAATCACCAACAGCGTGCCCAGCGTGCGGCCCACGCGCCGATGCTCCAGCCAATCCACCAGCGGCGCCACGATGTACGCCAGCACCGCGCCAGCCACAAACGGCGACAACATCGGGGTGAGCAAATAAACCAGCCAGCCAAAAGCCGCCAGGCCAGCCAGCCAAAACCAGCCATTTCTGGCGGAATCGCGAGTGCGTTTCATGATTTGAGGTAAAATACCGGAGATTGACCGCCCAAGATGGCGGCAAAAGACAGACAGCATTCAATCCCCACGGCGATCCGTCAAGCCTGACCTACCCGGACAGGCCCATCCACGGCGCGCCGGACTGACGAAAGTGAGCGCATTTTGACCCAAGCTTCCCTCTCCTACCGCGACGCTGGCGTGGACATCGACGCCGGCGACCAACTGGTTGAAAACATCAAGCCGTTTGCCAAGCGGACGATGCGCCCTGAAGTGCTGGGCGATTTGGGCGGCTTTGGCGCGCTGGTGGAAATCTCCAAGAAATACAAAGAACCGGTGCTGGTGTCCGGCACCGATGGCGTGGGCACCAAGCTCAAGCTGGCCTTCGACTGGAACCGTCACGACACCGTCGGCATCGACCTGGTGGCGATGAGCGTCAACGACATTCTGGTGCAAGGCGCCGAGCCGCTGTTCTTCCTGGATTATTTTGCCTGCGGCAAGCTGGACGTGCCGCAAGCCACCGACGTGATCAAAGGCATCGCCGCCGGCTGCGAGCAAGCCGGCTGCGCGCTGATTGGCGGCGAAACCGCCGAGATGCCGGGCATGTACCCGGTGGGCGAATACGACCTGGCCGGCTTTGCCGTCGGCGTGGTGGAAAAAACCCAGGTCATCACCGGCCGCGACATCGTGCCGGGCGACGTGGTGCTGGGCCTGAAATCCAACGGCGTGCATTCCAATGGCTACAGCCTGGTGCGCAAGATTCTCGACCGCGCCCAGCCCGAGCTGGACGCCGAGTTCGACAATGGCAAAACCCTGCGCGACGCCATCATCGCCCCCACCCGCATTTATGTGAAGCCGCTGCTGGCGCTGATGCAGCAACTGCCGGTCAAGGGCATGGCCCACATCACCGGCGGCGGCATCACCGAAAACACCCCGCGCGTGCTGCCGGCCAACACCGTGGCGCAGATCGACGCCGGCAGCTGGGAGTTGCCCAAGCTGTTCCAGTGGCTGCAAGCGCAGGGCAATGTGGACATGCAGGAAATGTACCGCACCTTTAACTGCGGCATCGGCATGGTGGTGATTGTCGCTGCCGAGCACGCCGAGCAAGCTGCTGCGGTGCTGAGCGCCCAGGGGGAAACCGTGTCGCGCATTGGCGTGATCCGCGCCCGCGCAGGCGACGAGCATCAGACGCAGATTGCCTGAGTGAACGCCGCCCTGCCGGGCGGCAGGCAAGGCGTGGACGCTGCCGGGTGAGCCTGGCAGCGTTTGTTGTTTGCGGGTGGGGCTGGTGTGAGAGGTGGGATGCGCTGACGCGCAGTGTGGCTGGGGCTGGATTTTGGGCGGGATTTCATCCCGCACCCGACCCCTTTTCTTTGTCTCGCCAAAGAAAAGGGGGAAAAGAAAGGCGACCCGGGTGGCGCGCCCTTCGGGTGCCCTGCGCTTCTCGAAAGTCAGGGCCGTCCCGGAATGGCGCGTCGGCTGCGCCGCCGCTTAGCCGGGCCGGAAACCTCCCTGACTTTCTGCGATGCTCGGCGCGCCACACGGGGGTGAACGGCGGCTAAGCGCGACGATGGGGGCTTGGGTTTGTGACTGACGGGTACATGAGAGTTGTGCTATAGCGTGTGCTCAGTGAGGCGCGCTGAGCGACGACAAGGCCAGTCGCTTATTCTCTGTGCACACTGCTGCTGTCCCCCATTCTCGCGTCGCGGGAACCCAGGCAAAGCGCGACGACAAGCTGGTTTGTCTCACCCCCTACCCGCCCGCGCGCCAGCGCGGCCCACTCACCCCCTCGCCACGCTGACCGCCACACCGAATACACTAAAAAAACATCATGAAAAACATCGTCATTCTTATCTCCGGCCGTGGCTCGAATATGCAAGCCATTGTCGAAGCCCAGCTCCCCGGCGCGCGCATTGCTGCGGTGATTGCCAACCGGCCAGACGCCGCCGGCTTGGCCTGGGCGGCTGAGCGTGGCATTGCCACCGCCGCGCTGGATCATAAAGCCTTTGCCAGCCGCGAAGATTTCGACGCCGCGCTGGCGGCGCAGATCGACGCCTTTGCCCCCGACTTGGTGGTGCTGGCCGGCTTTATGCGCATTCTCACCCCTGGCTTTACCCAGCATTACGCCGGGCGGATGTTCAATATCCATCCCTCGCTGCTGCCGGCTTTTCCGGGGCTGCACACCCATCAGCGCGCGCTGGACGCCGGTTGCCGGCTGGCGGGGGCGACGGTGCATTTTGTCACCGCCGAGCTGGACCACGGGCCGATTGTCGCCCAGGGCGTGGTGGCGGTGGCGGACGACGACACCGCCGACAGCCTGGCGGCCAAGGTGTTGCGCGTGGAGCATCAGATTTACCCGCAGGCGGTGCGCTGGTTTGTGGAAGGCCGGCTGACGCTGGCTGGCCAGCGCGTGCGGGTGGACGGCGGCAGCGCCGATGGCGCGCTGGTCTGCCCGCGCTGACTGGCGGCTATGGCTGGCGCTGCTGGCCTCGCTGCTGGCGCATCTGCTGTGGCTGACGCCGGATTGGGCGTGGCTGCCGGCGCCCGCGCGTGACGAGCCGCCAGCCGCGCCCTTGACCGCGCGCTTGCAGGTGCTGGCCGCCCCCACCGCGGCGGCCAAGCTGGCCCAGGCGCCCACCGCCAGCCCGGCGGCGCCGTTGACGCAACTGGCAACAGCGCCCGCGCCAACACGGACCAAGGCGCAGCCCACCCCGTCGCCGGCCGGCGTGGTTGACGCGGATGCAGTTGACGCGGCGGGCCAGACCGCGCCTGAATCAGCGCCCGTTGCGCCAGCGCCGTCTGCCCAGGCTGATGCGCATTTTCCGGCGCGGGTCAGCCTGCGCTATGAAGTGTTTTATGGCAGCCTGATGGCCGGCATTGGCGAGCTGGACTGGCAGGGCGGCGAGGGCCAGTATCGGCTGGAGCTGACCTTGCGCTCGCTGTTTGCCCCGCGTCTGCGCTATGTCAGCGAAGGCGAGCTGAACGCAAATGGGCTGAAACCACTGCGCTTTGACGCCTATCGCGGCGACACCCGGCGCGAGCACGCCGAGTTTGACTGGGCGGCCGGCGAGCTGCGCTATGGCGACCGCGACGAGCAGCGCACCGAGCTGCAAGCCGGTGCGCAGGACATCCTCAGCCTGGTGTTTCAGCTGGCGCTGCGCGCTGGGGCGCTGGAAGGCCAGACCGTACAGATGACTTCCGGTAAAAAGGTGTACAGCCAGCCGGTGCGCATCGACGGCGAAAGCGAGCAAAACCTGGCCGGCCAAACCCTGGCGGTGGTGCAGGTCAGCAGCGAGGCGCGCGGCCAGCGCACCGAGGTGTGGCTGGCGCGCGAGCAGCATAATTTGCCGCTGCGCATCCGCAACAGCGGCGAGAATAAATTGATTGATCAGCGCGTCATCCGCGTGCAAGTGGATGGCGAGACGATCCTGGAACGACCCGAACCTGAAAGAATTCACCATGGCCATTAGCCATTCTTTGTTTCAACACGCCGTAGACGCGCTGCGTCGCGTGCTGCCCTGCGACAAGCCGGCCGACGCCGCGCTGTCGGCGTTTTTTCGTGACAACCACAAGCTGGGCCAGCAAGACCGGCACTTTATCGCCGAATCGGTGTTTGCCGTGCTGCGCCGCCATGCGCTGCTGACCGCGCTGACCGCGCCGCAATCCACCCCCAAGCGGCTGCTGATTGCCTCGCTGGTGCGGGTGCGCGGCCATAATCTGCGCGAACTTTCCGACGCGCTGACCGAAGCCGACCGCAAATGGGCCGGCGAGCTCAAAGCGCTGGAGCCCGAGCTGAGCCTGGCCCAGCGCGCCGAGCTGCCGGATTGGGTGGTCGAGGCGCTGCAAGCCGGCGGCATGGACGACGACACCCTGCTGACGCTGGGCCGCGCCATGCAGCATCCGGCGCCGCTGGATTTGCGGGTGAACACCCTGAAAACCCGCCGCGAAGACGCGCTGGCCGCGCTGCAAGCCGCCGGCATCAGCGCCGAAGCCACGCCGCTGTCGCCGTTTGGCCTGCGGGTGAAGGGCAAGCCGGCGCTGACCAAGATGCCGCTGTTCACCAGCGGCCAGATTGAAGTGCAAGACGAAGGCAGCCAGCTGCTGGGCCTGCTGCTGGCCCCGCGCCGGGGCGAAATGGTGGTGGATTTTTGCGCGGGCGCCGGCGGCAAAACCCTGCTGCTGGGCGCGATGATGGCGTCCACCGGCCGCCTGTATGCGTTTGATATTTCAGAAAAACGTCTGGCCAACCTCAAGCCGCGTCTGGCGCGCTCGGGGCTGTCCAATGTGCATCCGCAACTGTTGGCCTCAGAAAACGACAGCCGCATCAAGCGGCTGGCCGGCAAGATCGACCGCGTGCTGGTGGACGCGCCCTGCTCGGGCCTGGGCACCCTGCGCCGCAACCCCGACCTGAAACTGCGCCAGTCGCCGGACAGCGTGGCGCAGCTGAACGCCACCCAGGCCTCCATCCTCAATGCCGCCGCCAGCCTGGTGAAGCCGGGCGGCCGCCTGGTGTACGCCACGTGCAGCCTGCTGCCGGCCGAAAACGACGCCATCGTCGACGCCTTTCTGGCCAGCCACCCGGAATTCAGCCTGCTCAACGCCGAAGCGCTGCTGGCCGAACAGCGCGTGCAGCTGGCCACTGGCGAGCGCCTGCGGCTGAACCCGGCGCGTGACAATACCGACGGATTTTTTGCCGTGGCGCTGACCCGCACTTAAACGTCGTTCACAAAACTCAGCGAACCGCTCTTGGCCAGGTGCGCGCCCACAGATGGTACCAAGGACGTGCGACGATGCCGGAAGGGTTTTGTACTCTGCACCAGGTATGCTCCGCTGAGTGTGAATAGCACCACCCGGTTCTCATGGTCGGTAAAGCAGCGGAGAGAACCGGGCAAAACCAGTTTGGCATCCCGCCCATGGCCGCTGCATGCTACGCCCGACGCGCGCAGCATATTGACATGGGCATGGCAAATATTGGTAAATTCTGTACTTTTCACGCGTCACGCGCGCCCGCCTGGCGCGGCTTGCACGTCAATTTCCGGAGGCTCCATGTTGCGCGCTCACCGTCTGCTGTTGATTGCCCTGGCCTTGTTGCTGGGCGCCTGTGCCAGCCCGGCCAACAAGAATGTGCAGATCACCCAGACTGCTCGCGGTGTGGAAATCCGCTCCAGCGACAAAATCCTGTTCGACAGCGGCAAGGCTGATATCAAGCCCGAGGGCAGCGCCTTTCTGGATCGGGTGGCCAGCATCCTGAAAACCCGCACCCGCAAGCCGGTGTCCATTGAGGGCCACACCGACAACGTCGGCCCGGCTGATCTGAACCGCGATTTGTCCGAGCTGCGCGCACTGGCGGTGATGAAAGGCCTGATGGACCGTGGCGTGCCCAAAACCCGCATGGCCTATGTGGGCTACGGCATGAGCCGGCCGATTGCCGACAACAGCACGCCAGAAGGCCGCATGCTCAACCGTCGCACTGAAATCATCATCCTGGATGAGCGCAAAGAGAATATCGGCAGCCCGCTGGAAGATCTGGCCGGCTTCTTTAATGGGGTGGTGGAATTGGGCAAACGCCTGTTCAACTGACCTTTACTTCACCCCGGCTGCCAGGTGCGGCCGGCCAAGGAATCCGCATGACCGAATGCCCGCTCTGCCAGACCGCCTGTCCGCCCGACGCCCGTTTTTGCCCCAAATGCGGCCATGCCCTGGCGGTTGCCACCCCGGCGGCTACCCCGCCGCTGCTAGACACCGAGCCGATGCCCATCACACCGCCACCGCAGGCCGTCACACCGCCTGCTGCGCCTGCTCAACCGCAACTGGCGGCAAGCAGCCCCAGCAAGCCTCCGGCGCCTGCCCGTCGTGGCCATGGCGCCCTGCTGGGAGTATTGATCGGGCTGGCCTTGGTTTTGCTGGCCATGATTGCTGCGGGTGGGTGGTGGTTTACCCATCTGTCCAACCCGGCCACCCCGGCAGGCACAGCCAGCGCGAAACCGGCGCCAGCCCCGATTGAACTGGCGCCTGGCCTGAACCCCACAGACAAGACCCTGCCGGCCAAACCAGCCACAGACACCACGGCCAGCCCGGCCACGGCCTCTGCCGCTCAAGAAGCCGAACGTGCACTGCCCCCGCCGCAAGCCAAACCTGCTCCTGCACCGTCGGCGGCACCAGCCCCGGCAAGCGCCATTCGGCCCGCCCCGACATCGGCGCCCACTCCAGCAGCCCCCAGCCGGCCCGCCCCGGCCGCCGAGCCTGCGCCGCAGTCCAGCAGTCGGCCCGTCAAGGCTGACCCGCAGCTGATCGAGCCGATCAAACCGGCGGCCAAACCGACTCCGGCTCCGGTGCCACCAGAAGTGCCGGCGTCCAGCAAGTCTGCCGCGCCGGCTTCAGCCCCGGCCGCACAACCGGCCCCGGCCAAGCCGGCCAGCAGCCAGAGTGGCAGCAATGCCCTGCACGATGACATCGTGCGTCGCAAAGAGGCGCTGAAGCGGCAAATGGGCGTGGAATAAGCCTCAACACCCCGGACGGTTTGCGCCGTCCGGAAGTGCCGATAACCATATTGGCAATATGGTTATCGGCCGATTTGTCACCTATGATGGCGGCTTCGCCCCCAAGGAGCCTCCAATGACTTCCCCGCTGACTGTTCGCCATTTTGTCTCTTATTCTGGCGTCAAGCTGCCCCTGAAGCTGCATACCGAGCTGGACGACGACGGCTTGCGCCACCGCATCACATTTTTTCGTGGCCATTACACTGCTGACGAGAGCTTGAGCCGGGTGGAAAAAGTGGTATACGGCGAAATCGAATTTACCCACGACTATCAATACCACGACAATGGCCAGCTCAGTCAGGCCACGGTGACCCTGCATGCCGAAGAAGAACGCACGGTGATGCGCTTTGCCCCGGATGGCGAGCTGCTGTCGTCTGATACCGAGGCTGACTGAGCGCGGGACGCCCCTGGTACGCCGGGTGGGCGTGGCCGCGCGGCATGGTGTGCTGCGGCCACCCCCGCTGGCCGGGTCGCTACGCGGGGTGTGATCAGCAACTCGCCCGGCCAGGGTGACTGTGGCGGGTTTGAGCGGCCAGACGGGGTCAGTTGGCCTCGCCCACCGCCGGGCCAGTCTGCGGGGCCACATCCTGGGCGTGCAGCGCCGCCACCTGCGCGCGCAGTGCGGCAAATTCAGCGCTGGCGGTATGCGCCTGCCAGTCGGCGGCGCTGCCGCGCCCGGCCATGCCGGCCAGCCGGCTGGCCAATGCTGCCGGGGCAGCCACATCCAGCTCGGCCAGCAATTGCTCGGCCAAATCCGGGCGGTTGCACACCAGCGCCATATCGCAACCGGCGGCAAACGCCGCGCGGGCGCGGGCGGTGATGTCGCCGGCTGCGGACGCACCTTCCATGCACAAGTCATCGCTGAAAATCGCCCCGGCAAAGCCCAGCTCGCCGCGCAGGATGTCTTGCAGCCAGCGCGGCGAGAACCCGGCCGCTTGCTCGTCCACTGCCGGATACACCACATGTGCCGGCATCACCGCCGCCAGCCCGGCTTGCGCCAGACGGGCAAACGGACGCAGGTCGTCGGCGCGCAGCGCTTCCAGGCTGCGTTCATCGCGCGGAATCACATGGTGGGAATCGCCTTCCACCCAGCCATGGCCAGGAAAGTGCTTGCCGCAGGCGGCCATGCCGCCGCGCAGCAAGCCGGTTTGCAGCGCCAGCGCCAGCTCGGCCACCACCTCGGGGTCACGGTGAAACGCCCGGTTGCCAATTACCGCGCAGCGTGACCAATCCAGATCCAGCACCGGGGTAAAGCTTAAATCCACGCCGCAGGCGCGCAGCTCGGCGGCCAGCACCTCGCCCACCGCCTCGGCGCGTGCGCGCGCCAGCTCGGGCGATTGCCCCCACAGCATACCCAGCGCGCGCATTGACGGCAGGCGGGTAAAACCATCAATAAAGCGCTGCACACGGCCGCCTTCGTGGTCCACGGCGATGATCAGCGCCGGCGAGCGCAGCGCGTGGATGTCGGCGGTCAACGCGCGCAGCTGCGCCACCGACTGAAAATTGCGGCGAAACAGAATCACCGCGCCGACCAGCGGGTGCAACAGGCGTTGGCGTTCGGCGTCGGTCAGGCTCAGGCCGGCAACGTCCACCATGATCGGGCCACGCGGGCAGTGAACAGACATGCAAAACTCCTTGAAACAAGCAATTCAGCCCGGCACAGCCGGGCTGTCGTCAGTGTCGATGAACCATTCTTCGTGGCGGCTGGCGCGCCAGTCGCCGTCGGGGTCGAGCGCGGCCAGCACGGCGTGGTAGGCGGGCGCGAAGTCGGCGCTGACGTCGGGGTAGATTTCCATCCAGGTGTCGGCGTCGTCGCGGCGGCATTGTCGGCGCGGCTGGTGGGCGGCCAACGCCGCCGCCAGCGCGCGCCATTGCCTCAGGCGCTGGGCGCGGCTGTCGTCGTTCACCCGGTAATAGACGTAGAGCGACGTGCTCATCCGCGCAGCCAGTAATCCAGCACGATGCCGGCAAACACCACAAAACCGATGCGGTTATTGGCCAAAAAAGCGGCAAAGCAGCGCTGGCGGTCGCGCTCGCGGATCATGCGGTATTGGTCCATCACCAGCACGCCGGCGGCGGCCAGCCCGGCAAAATAACCCGCGCCCAGCCCGGCTTGGCCGCCCACCGCGCCCATCAGCGCCAGAAAGGCGCAGT
>ERZ650300.757-NODE-757-length-19592-cov-24.194963_pt1 | contig 19592 bp, 17 predicted proteins | sample MGYA00376236_ERZ650300 | MGnify/ENA primary metagenome ERZ650300 (study PRJEB26733, sample SAMN07839303) | wastewater metagenome | biome: urban; feature: wastewater treatment plant; material: waste water | place: USA: North Carolina | collected 2016-04-28 ...
ATGGCTTCCAGAGCTTTTGACTGATGATTTTTCGTTTCATCTGCACCAGATCGGGCCGAGCCTGCATGCATCAAGGGGTTTTGTTAGCGGCTCTAAGCAGCTTGTCGGCTCACCGGAGAGCTTGAAACATGCTCCGCATAGGAATGCCGACGCATTATGGCAGCTCACGGCAGAGAACGATGTGATGCATATCACACTTTCGCGGTTTGCCTGCAAGGGTTGCGAGGATACAACAGCCGCTTTGCCCCTGGAAATAAATTTGTGCAGATTCTTGTCAACACAGCTGGCTTAAGGTAGATGCGCAAGGCGATAAAGGGCTTGTGCTATGCTAGCGGGCTGTGCGGGGCGCGGTGGCAAGTGGCCGGGGCCTGTGTCTGCCGGTGTTTGGCCGGCGCTCTATTTGAGGTGCAGTTTGCACGGTGGTGGGATAAGCATGCAGCGCTATTATCGCCCGGATATTGATGGGCTGCGAGCGGTGGCGGTGTTGTCGGTGATGATATATCACCTGAACGCCGCATGGCTGCCTGGTGGCTTTGTTGGGGTAGATGTTTTTTTTGTGATTTCAGGCTTTGTGGTGACGGCATCGCTGGCCAAGGTGGATGCGCGGGCCCTGCCGGGGTTTGTGGCGGGGTTTTATGCGCGTCGCCTGGCGCGCATTGTGCCTGCCTTGGTGTGGGTGTTATTGGTCAGTTCGGTGTTGGCCACGATGTTGATTCCCAGTGCGTGGTTAAGCCATACCAGCCAGGATACTGGCAAAGCGGCTTATTTTGGCTTGAGCAATTGGGTGTTGCAAAGCAATACCGATGTGTATTTTTCGCCACGTTCTGAGTTTAATCCTTATACCCATACGTGGTCGCTAGGGGTAGAAGAGCAGTTTTATGTGTTGGCGCCATTGTTGGTGTTTTTGTGGCGACGACAGCCTTGGGCGGGGCGCTGGGCGCTGGCGGCCACAACGCTGGCATCGGCCGGGGCGTGTTTGTGGGCGTCGCAGCATATGCCGGCGGCGGCGTTTTATTTTGTTGGCTTCCGTTTTTGGGAGCTGGGCTTGGGTGTGCTGTGTTACGTATTTACGCAGGAGGCTCGCCTAGGGGGGTGGCCAGCACGCGCAGGAGGAATGGCTTGGCTTGGCGTGGGTTTACTGGCTGCGGCGTTTGTTTGGGCAGATCCGGGCCATTTTCCCTTGCCATGGGCGGCGCTGCCGGTGTTGGGTACGGTGCTCTTGATTGGCGGGGCACAGGTGCAGCCAGTAGATAGGGTGCGCCGTGGTCTGGCGTGGCCTGGCATGGTGTGGTTGGGGCAGCGTTCTTATTCTTTGTATTTGTGGCATTGGCCGGTGTATGTGCTGATGCGCTGGACGGTTGGGCTGGAATCAGCATGGCAATATGCAGCGGCACTGGCATTCACCATGGTGATGGGGTGTTTGTCGTATCGCTACATTGAGCAGCCCTTGCGCCACCCCCTGCGCCTGGCGCGGCAGCCGGCATGGGTGTGGATTGGGTGTTTTGTGTGGTTGCCAGTTGCCGGTTATATGGTAAGCAAGCATGTGTTCAAGCATCCAGAGCGTTATAGCTTGAGCGTTGTCAGCCGTCATACGGATGAGTGGTATGCCCAGGGCAGAATGCCCGCTACGCCAGCGCAGGAGCGTGTGTGTGAGGTGGAGGTGTCCATCGTGCCTTTGGCAGGGGGGGAGGTCACGCGCTTTACCCCCAAAGGGTGCCAGAAAAATGTTTCTACCCGGCAGGTGTTTGTGTTGGGGGATTCTCATGCAGGGCATTTGGCGCCCAGCCTGGAGCGGCTAAGCGCAGAAACGGGGATGAGTGTTCGCTCTTACGCGTTTGCCGGGTGTAGTTTTCTGGATTTGAAAAACCCGATGGATGAGGCGCATCGCGAGCCAGCATGTTTGGCGTTTAACCGCGCGGCCAGCGCCGAGGTGGCGCAGATGGGCCAAGCAGGAGACGTGGTCTTGTTGTCCAGTTTACGCATGCAGCGGTATGGCGATCAATGGGCCAGTTTTCATATTGCAGATATGTATGAGCAGATGCATGGCCCTCAGGCACGCCTAATGCGCCAAGCCGCCACAGAAGATGCCAAACATTGGCTCCAGCCATTGGGCGCTAAAGGACTTCGGGTGGTGTTTGTGCAGCCAACGCCAATTTTCCAGGCGCCGGCTTTCCGTTGTTCAGATGCATTTAATCGGATGAATCCGATTTGTGTGGGCAATAATCAGCAAACCCGAGCGGAACTGGAACGCTTGCGGCAACCGATTGTGGCGCAAATGCGCGAGGTGGCCAGGGCGACACCTCATGTCTCACTATGGGATCCATTTCCGGTGTTATGCCCTGGCGAGGTATGCCACACTAGCCAAGAAGGTCATCCATTGTTTTTTGATGGAGACCATCTGAGCATGTATGGCAATCGTGTGATTTACCCCGCGCTACGGCAGCTTTTGGAGGGACGACGGGAAGGCAACATTAAAGAGTAAACGCTGTATGCTCGCCCGCTTGCAAGCCGCCAGCATCGACGAGCTGGAGCTGTGGCTGGATCGCGCCTTGGATGCTGACAGCCTGGCCGGGGTGTTTGCTCAGTAAACGGCGCACGCTGTCACTGGTTTGCAACACGAATGTTTTAAAACAAGTCTGTTTTGCGCTTGACTGTCTCTGGCTTGGCGCTGGTCAATCTTTGGCGCATTTCCTGCTTCCCGTTCGCCGTGCCGCTGGCATAATGGGGGGCTTGCTGCCTGCGGGCAGCCAGCGCCCGCCCTCTTCGCACCGCCAGAAAGACCCGTATGAATCGATTGCAAGCCATCCGTCCGTTCGGCCAGCGCATCTGGCTGGACAACCTGTCCCGCGACCTCTTGCGCAGCGGTGAGTTGTCCCGCTGGATCGACGAGGACGGCATTGCCGGGGTGACTTCCAACCCGGCGATTTTTCACAAAGCCATCCGCGATGATGTCCGCTATGTCAGCGCCCTGCAAGAACTCAAGGCGCTGCCCGACCTGGACGCCGAGCAGCGTTACGAACAATTGGTGATCCCTGATATTCAGGCCGCCTGCGATCTGCTGGAGCCGCAGTATCGCGCCAGTCAGGGCGACGATGGCTATGTCAGCCTGGAAGTCTCGCCGGCGCTGGCGCACGACGCCGAGGGCACGGTGGACGCCGCCCGCCGGCTGTGGACGGCGATTGACCGGCCCAACGCCATGATCAAGATTCCGGCCACCGCCGCTGGCGTCACCGCGCTGGCCACGCTGATCCGCGAGGGCATCAACGTCAACGTCACGCTGTTGTTCTCGCGCGCGCAAGTGGAAGCCACCTGGGCGGCGTACGAGGCCGGGTTGGCGGCGCGTCTGGCCGATGGCCAGGCGCTGGGCCGGGTGCGCTCGGTGGCCAGTTTCTTCCTGTCGCGCATCGACAGCCTGCTCGACCCACAACTGCCCGAGGCCTTGCGCGGCAAGGCGGCGGTGGCGCTGGCGCGCGATGTCTACGCCGCTTGGCAGGCGCGGCTGGACAGCCCGCTGTGGGCGCGTTTGCGCCAGGCTGGCGCACAACCGCAGTGGCTGCTGTGGGCCAGCACCGGCACCAAAAACCCGGCTTATTCAGATGTGCTGTATGTCGAGAGCCTGATTGGCGAGCAGACGGTGAACACCGTGCCGGACGCCACCTTGCTGGCCTTCCGCGACCATGGCGAAGCCGCCGCCACGCTGGCCGCCGACCCGGCTGGCGCGCGCGCCGTGCTGGCCGCCGTGGCCGCCGCCGGGGTGGATCTGGAAGCCGTGGGCGAGCGCCTGCAAGTGGATGGTCTCAAGCTGTTTGATGACGCCTTTGCCGCGCTGCTGGCGCTGACGGCGTAATCCGCTTCGCCTGCTGAAAAACTGCGCCCCACCGATGATTGATCTCATCGGTGGGGCGCGGGTATTTTTAGCGTCGTTTACCCGACAAAGCCAGCGAGATTGACTGAATCCCGTTTGGCGAGATGAACTCAGTTCACATGCTCGGCCACCCGGCTGACCGGCTGCGGGCCATCCAGCCGCACCGAATCGAACACATAACCCTGGCCCTTGATGCCGCGCACGCTCAGGCCCGGCAGTTTGCGGCGCAGGCGGCTGATCAGCGCTTCCAGCCGGCGCTCGTCGTAATCCCAGTAGTTGGCACCCAGCGCTTCAATCAGGCAGCGGCGGCTGACCAGCGCGCCTTCGGCGCGGGCGGCGGCGTTCAGCACGCGGGTTTCGTTGTGGGTCAGCGCGATATGCGCGCCATTGGGCGCGGTCAGCGTCAGCGTGCGCGGGTTCAGTGCCCAGCCGGGCGGGCATTCGCCGACGGCGAGCGGCAGGCGGCGCAGCAAGGTGCGCACGGTCAGATGCAGTTCGCGCGCGTCCACCGGCTGCACCAGATAGGCATCGGCGCCGCTGCTCAGGCCGTCGATGCGGGCGTTCAGGCTGCCGTCTTCAGACAGGGCGATGATGCCCAGCTGCGGATAGCGGGCGCGCAGCTCGCGCACCATCTCCAGACCCTGGCCGTCGGGCAAATCCAGATCAATGGCCAGCACGCTGGCCGGGCGGACGGTCAGCCAGGCTTGCAGGGCAGTCCAACTGCTGTGGGTGGCAACGGTAAGGCCCTGGTGATGCAGGGCCTGGCTCAGGGTTTCCAGGGTATCGAGATGCCCGTGGGTCAGCACAATGTGCGCGTCGGTCATGGCTGTCTCCTTGCTCTTATTGGGGGATGCCAGACATTTGCAAGCGTTGTGCCAGCTATTTAGTGGCTTGATTTTATTGTTTTTATTCTGATTGTTGCCGGGGTGTGACGTCAGGATGGACGAAGGCGTCCATCCTGACAAAGCCTGATGGACGCTTCGGGTCGTGTCAATGTATTTAACTTGAGTGGGCTCAGTCGCGACGGCGTGCGCTCATGGCGCCGCCAATCCGCTCCAGTTCGTCGGTGCTCAGCACCTGCTGCGCCAGCGGCAGCAACTCGCCTTCTTCGTGGTCGATATGACCGCGATAGCGCTGCACAAAAGCCTGGCTCAGGTGGGTGTCCAGTGCGGCCGCGTCGCCAGCGTTCACCGCCAGCAGTTGCTCGCGCAGTCGTGCCCACATGCCTTCCAGGGTGATGTGCTCGATGGCGATTTCGGTCAAGAGCGGCTGGCTGTCCGGCGCGCGCGCGGCCAGCAGCGGAAACAAATCGCGCTCTTCGTCGGCGTGGTGCAGCGGGCCGGCCACGTCAAAATAGCGCAGCACGCCTTCCAGCGTGGTGACCACCACCGGGGTGACGCCATGCTCGGCCAGATAGCCGGGCAGTTTGTCCAGCTGGGCACAGCAGCGCAGCACTTTTTGGTGGCAGCTGGTCAGCATGTCCAGCGGCGTGTCAAAACTGGCCGCCGCCGGGCTGGCGAAGGGTTCGGATGGCAACATGGCAAAACTCCAAAAGTCAAAACGGTTTGCCCAAGCCGCCCAAGCGGGCTGGGCAAACAGTTCTGCCGGGCGACGCGGTATCATCGCCGTCCTGATTGTCTGTTTCGAGCATCGATATGTCCACTGCCCTGACGCTGGGCGCCGACGGCTGGATTGACCAGGCCCGGCGCGCGCCCTCGCCCAATTGCGACGCCCAGACCGAGCCGCCGCACCTGCTGGTGATTCACCATATCAGCCTGCCGCCCGGCCAGTTTGCCGGCCACGACATCGAGCGGCTGTTCACCAACACCTTGCCGGCAGAGGGCCACCCAGACTACAGCTGGATTTCCCAGTTGCGGGTGTCGGCGCACTGGCTGATTCGCCGTGATGGCGAGCTGGTGCAGTTTGTCAGCGCCGGCCAGCGCGCCTGGCATGCCGGCGCCTCTTGCTGGCGCGGCCGGCAGACCTGCAATGATTTCTCGCTGGGCGTCGAGCTGGAAGGCACCGGCGACACGCCGTTCACCGATGCGCAATATGCCCGGTTGGGCGAACTGGCGCGCACGCTGGCGGCGGCCTTGCCGATTGTCGAGATGACCGGTCACGAGCATATTGCGCCGGGGCGCAAAAGCGACCCCGGCCCCTCATTTGACTGGCCGCGCGCGCAAAGCGCATGCGGGCTGCCCGTCTGGTTTGGCGATCAGAGCTCGACCTGAGTGCCCATCTCCACCACCCGGTTGGCCGGAATCTGGAAGAAATCGGTCGCGCGCAGGGCGTTTTTGGATTGCAAGACAAACAGTTTTTCCCGCCAGCGCGCCATGCCGGGGCGGTCGGTGGAGATCAGCGTTTCGCGCGACAGGAAGAACGAAGTATCCATCGGCTCGAACTCCAGCCCTTGCTCTGCGCACAGGTCAAGAATCTCCGGCACATTGGGCACTTCTTTAAAGCCGTAGCGCGCCACCACCTGCCAGAAGCTGTTGGACAGGCGGATGACTTGCACCCGGTTTTCGGTTTTGACATACGGTTCGTCGATGTTCTGCACCGTCATCAGCACAATGCGCTCGTGCAGCACCTTGTTGTGCTTGAGGTTGTGCAGCAGCGCATGCGGCACGCCCAGCGTGGCGCTGTTAAGAAACACCGCCGTGCCCTGCACGCGGGTGGGCGGGTAGGTTTCCAGGTTTTCGATAAACGAATCCAGCGGCAGCGCCTGTTCCTGCAAGCGCTGGAACAGCAGCTCACGGCCACGACGCCAGGTGCTCATGATCACGAACATCACCAGGCCAATCACCAACGGCAGCCAGCCGCCAGAGAACAGCTTGAGCACATTGGCGACAAAGAACGGCACGTCAATCACCAGCAGCACGCTCAACAGCGCCACGGTGGCAAGCAGCGGCCAGCCCCATTGCCGGCGCGCCACCGTGCAGGCCAGGATGGAGGTGATGATCATGGTGCCGGTGACGGCAATGCCGTAGGCAGCGGCCAGGGCGCTGGAATTCTGGAAAGCCAGCACCACGATGATCACCGAGCCGAGCAAGGCCCAGTTCACCGCCGGAATGTAAATCTGGCCGATTTCATGGTCGGAGGTGTGTTGAATGGACAGGCGCGACAGCAGCCCTTGCTGGATGGCCTGGCGGGTGAGCGAGAACACCCCGGAAATCACCGCCTGCGAGGCAATCACCGTTGCCGCAGTGGCCAGCGCCACCAAGGGCATGGTGGCCCAGTCCGGCGCCAGGTGGAAGAACGGGTTTTCCACCGCCTCCGGGTTGCTCAGCAAATGCGCGCCCTGGCCAAAGTAGTTCAGCAGCAGGGCCGGCAGCACCAGGCCAAACCAGGCATAGCGAATCGGCTTGCGGCCAAAGTGGCCCATATCGGCGTACAGCGCCTCGGCGCCGGTCAGCGCCAGCACCACCGAGCCCAGCGCCAGCAGGCTGGCCCAGCCATGGTCGGCCAGAAAGCTCAGGCCCAGCATCGGATTGACCGCTTGCAGCACGGCCGGCTGTTTGCTGATGCCCAGCACGCCCAGCGCGCCCAGGGTGAGAAACCACAGCCCCATGATCGGGCCAAAAAACGCCCCCACCTTGGCAGTGCCGCTTTTTTGAATCAAAAACAGCGCAATCAGCACGCCCAGCGCCAGCGGCAGCACATAGGCGTCCAGCTCGGGCGCCACCACCTCCAGCCCTTCGACCGCAGACAGCACCGAAATGGCCGGGGTGATCACCACCTCGCCAAAGAACAGGCCCGCGCCCAACAGGCCAAGCACCAGCACCAGCGAGCGCGGCAAGCCTTCCAGCTTGCGGCCAGCCAGCGCCGCCAGGGTGAGGATGCCGCCTTCGCCTTTATTGTCGGCGCGCAGCACAAAAGAAATGTATTTCAGGGTGACCACCACGATGATCGACCAGAAAATCAGCGACAGGATGCCGGTGACGTTGGCGACGGTGGGGGTCAGGTGGGTGTGGGCGCTGAAGCATTCTTTCAGCGTGTACAGCGGACTGGTGCCAATATCGCCGTAGACAATGCCAAGAGCGGCAAGGGTCAGCGCAGGCAGCGCCGGTTTGTGGCCGGAAGCAGAGGACATGGAAAACGCCAGTGATGTGCCAAACTGGAATGGTAGTAAGTTTACGGGGGCGCGCCAACACCTCTGTGCACCGGGCGCGACCTGGACACCTCTTAAAAGTTCATTCCGGCTCTATTGCGTTGCACAATCGCGACAAAAACCGTCCTTTTGCCCGCTGACATGCTCAGCCACGGGGCTTGCCTATGCCTGCCTGATGCGCTGCCTCTGGAGTATGCTGGCGCAATCTTGCCACCGGAGTTGCACCATGTTTGAATCCGCCGAGCTGGGCCATCGCATCGACAAGGCGCGTTTTCGTGAAGAAAGCCCGGCACTGCGCCAGGCGCTGCTGGAGGCGCAATACGAGCTGCGCGAGCGCGGGGATTTTCCGGTGATCATCATGCTCAACGGCTTTGACGGCGCTGGGCGCAGCGAAACCATGAATCTGCTGTCGTCCTGGCTGGACCCACGGCTGATCCAGATTCACACCCGCACCTCGGCCTTTGCCGACGAAGACGACGACAATCGCGGCCGGCCCTGGCTGTGGCGCTACTGGCGCGCGCTGCCACCCAAGGGGCGCATCGGCCTGATGTATGGCTCGTGGTATTCCGACATCCTGTTTGGCCAGGTCAACGGCCACCTGGACAGCGAAACCGCCGCCCACCGCGTCAGCGAAGTGCTGCGGCTGGAACGCCAACTGGTGGCCGAAGGCGCGCTGATCATCAAGCTGTGGCTGCACCTGTCGCGCGAGAAACAGAAAAAACGCCTGAAAGCCCTGGAGCACGACCCGGCTACCCGCTGGCGAGTGCGCGCGCAGGACTGGCGGCATTACAAGCAATACGCCGATATCCGTCGCCACGCTGAACACATCCTGCGCCGCACCAGCACGGGTGAAGCGCCATGGGTGATTGTCGAGGGCGAGGACGACAACTACCGCCACCTGACCATCGGCCACGTCATCCTGCAAGCCTTGCGCGCCCGACTGGATGCTGCGCCACTGACCCACCCACGCGCCGAAGCGCCGCCCTTGCTGCCGCCATTGGACGGCCTGCAGCTACTGGACACCCTCCAGCTGGATCAACCGATGGGCAAGGCCGACTATCAGCGCGAGCTGGAACACTGGCAGGCGCGGCTGAACCGACTGACCCGTCACCCGGATTTTGCCCGTCGCGCGCTGGTGGCGGTGTTTGAGGGCAACGACGCCGCCGGCAAGGGCGGCGCCATCCGCCGCATTGCCACCGCGCTGGACGCCCGTGCCTATCGCATCGTGCCGATTGCCGCGCCCTCCGAAGACGAACGCGCCATGCCCTGGCTGTGGCGCTTTTGGCGACAGGCGCCCCGCCACGGCAACATCACCATTTTTGACCGATCCTGGTATGGCCGTGTGCTGGTGGAGCGGGTGGAAGGCTTTGCCCGCGAGCACGAATGGCTGCGCGCCTACGGCGAGATCAACGACTTCGAGCACCAGTTAGCTGACGCCGGGGTGATGGTGGTCAAGTTCTGGCTGGCCATCAGCCATGATGAACAGCTGGCGCGCTTTCAGGCGCGCGAACAAACCGGCTTCAAGCGCTTCAAGATCACCGAGGAAGACTGGCGCAACCGGGAAAAATGGCTGGCCTACAAAGATGCGGTGTGCGACATGATCGACCGCACCAGCACACAAACCGCGCCGTGGACCTTAGTAGAAGCCAATAACAAGCACTACGCCCGCATCAAGGTGCTGCGCACGCTGTGCGAGCGGCTGGAAAACCAGTTGGACACCACGCCGGAAGACGACGCCGCCGGCTGATGGCGTCAGGGCCGAGTGGCCGGTGACGTTGAAACACCACGGCGCCGGCTAGCAGGTGGCTACTCGTTGGTCTGGCTGATCCAGGCCAACTGACATTCGCCGTCTACCGTGTCGTCATCTGCGGCCTGTCGCCGCCACTGGCAGGCGGTGGGCAACATCAGACCGGGCAAGCTGGCCAGCGGCGCCAGCATGTCGGCTAAGTGGCGGGGATGACTGAGTCTCAGCTGGATGTGCAACAGGCTGTGCGCCAGTGGGGCATCGGGCGGCCACGGCCAGGACAGCCGCTGACGTGGGCCCAGTTGGGCGCGGGCGTGCTGTACGCCAGGCTGGCGCGGCAGCTGGGCCAGAATATCCAGGGCGGCCAGCCGGTTTTCTGGCGCCAGCCAGCCGCGCTGGCGCAGGGTGTGCCACAAGGGCGTGTCGTGCTCGTGCTGCTGCTGGCGTTGTTGCAAGGCTGCTTGCTGCGCCTGGGCGTGGGCGGCCAGGGTGCGCTGCTGGCTTAGCCGGGCGTCGGCCACCCGCCAGTGGCGCCAGCCGGCCCAGACGATCCCCAGGCCCAGCGCCAGACTGAGCGCCACCAGCAGGCAGCGCCAGGGAAGGCCGGTGGGTCGGGCGGGCCATTTCATTGGCCCGCCTTTCGGGCCGGCAGGGTCAGCTGCACGACAAACCGCACGACCTCCTCGCTTTGGCTGTGCAAGGTGGCTTCCGCGCGGGTATCGAAGGGGGCGTGGCTGAGCGTGGCATTCCAGCCAGCTTGCCGGCAGGCGGCCAGCAACTGCTCCAGCTCGGCCAGCGCCTGACGGGCGGAAAGGGTTGCGTCGGCGCGCAATTCCAGTTGCACATGGGCGCCACTGCCCTGACTGAGCCGGGCAGGGTCGGCGCGCCAGTGCAAGGCCGTAACTGACAGCGCTGGCCGGCGGGCCAACTGTTCGGCCAGGGCATCCAGATCGTCGCCCAGGCGTGGCCAGCGCGTGCGCAATATCAGCAGGCTGTTCAGGGCGGCGCGGCGTGCCTGCGTGACTTCTGCCGGGCCCAGGCTGGCTGCCAGTTGCTGGTTGCTGGCGTGCAGGGCGCGGGTGTGCTCGGCCAACTGGGCCGCCTGCCGGTTCAGCGCTTCGCCCCAGGCAAACCAGCCACCGCCCAACACGGCAGCGGCCAGACTGATGGCCAGGGTCAGCCGGCGGCTGCGGGGCGAACATTGCCCCAGTTGTGGCCGCGATGTGCCGGGTGGCCAGCGATAATCGCCCGGCTGGCGGCTTAGCTGTGCGCTCAGCCAGTCCGGCCAGCCGGATTCAAGCGGTGCTTGCTGGCGCTGAAAGCCCGCCAGGGCTGGATGGTGAACCAGACTGTCGTCCTCCCCGGTTTGCCAGAGGGTGGGGATGCCGTGGGCCGGGTAATCCGGCTGGCTGGCAAAAAAATCCAGCACCAGGCTGATGTCCTCGCCGGCCGGGCCGACCTGGCGGCTGTGGCGCACCCGGCCATCCTGTAGCCAGCTCAGTCGGGCGCTGGCCAAGCCAGGTTGCAACAGCAGCGCCGGGCCGTGGCTGGCGCCCAGCGTGCGCGCCAGCGGCTCGCCCAGCCAACTGGCTGAATACAGCGCCACAGGCGGGGCTGCGCCATGTGTCAGCAGGTGCAGCCAGGCGGGCAGTGAGCCCTGCATTGGCACTCCACACAGCTGCAACACGGTGTCGTCTGCCAAACCCGGCCGCCAGCGCCAGCCCACCAGCGCATCGGCAGCAAACTGGTTGCGCCGGCATTGCTGCGCCAGTGCGCGTCGATCATGCCAGCGCAAGGCCGGGGTGTGCTGCTCGTGCAGGGTTTCGCAGGCCAGGTCGATCAGCACCCGGCTGTGTGCTTCACCATGACTCTCACCCAGGCAGCGCAATAGCGCGGCGTGGCCTTCGGCGTCGGCAGCAAAACGGCGTGGGGCGGCTGGGCTGGCAAACAGGGGCCAGGCCCAGGCGGCGGTATCGCCCAGCACGATGATCCATTCGTGAGTTTTGCCGGCCTTCATGCGCTGGCGCCCAGCCGGGTGAGCGCGCTGTATACCGGGCCGAGTACAGCGCTGACCATCCACAACAGCAGGCCGCCCAGCAGCACGGTCAGGGTGGGTTCCAGCAGGGTCAGCAGCCGCTCGCTGGCCAGACGCACCTCCCGCTGATAACTGTCGCTGACCTGGGCCAGCGCCCGAGCCAGCTCGCCACTGTTTTCTCCTACTCGCAGCATGCGCAAGGCCAGCGGCGGCAAGATGCCGACGGCGGCAAAGCCATCGCTCAGGCCGCTGCCGTTGGCGATATGGCGACGCGCCAGGCTGACGCCATGACGCAGCACTTGGTTGTCGATGACGGCCTCGCCCACCCGCAAGGCATCCAGCAAGGGCACGCCGGAGGCACTCAACATGGCCAGGGCCTCGGCAAAGCGGGCCAGCTCACGCTTATGCTGCAAGGGGCCCCAAAGTGGCAGGCGCAAGGCCAACTGATCGCGCGCTGTTGCCAGCCAGGGCCACTGTCGCGCCAGCCAGGGCAGGCCGATTGCCAGCGCCAGCCCGGCCACGGCCAGGGGCGCGCCGTACTGCAGCAGCAGGGCTGATGTGGCCAGCAGCGCCTGGGTGCTCCACGGCAGTGATTCTCCGGTGCTGGCCAGCAGGGAGGCCAACTGGGGCACCACCTGGGTCAGCATCAGGGCGGCCACCAGCAGCACCAGCACCAGCACGAAGGCCGGGTAGAGCAGGCTTTTGCGCAGATGAGCGCGCAAGGCCTCGTCGCGACGCAGGCTGTCGGCCAGACGCGCCAGGGTGGAGGCCAGTTCGCCAGCGGTTTCACCGGCCTGCACCAGGCCGCAGAGCAGGGGTGAAAAGCTTTCTGCTTGCGCGGCCATGGCTTCGGACAGGGGCTGGCCATCGTGCACCGCGTCCACCAGCATGGCCATGGCGTCGCGCGGGCGACGATGGTCTTGGGCATCACGCACACTGCCCAGCGCATCCAGCAGCGGCACCCCGGCGCGCAGCAGTTGTTCCAGATGAAAACACCATTCCGCCTGTTCGCTGGCGGTCAGCCCGCGCGTCGCCCGGCATGGCTTGGCGCGCAGCAAGGTCAGGCCATTGCGCGCCAGGCGCTGCGCCAGCGCGGCATCGTTGGCTGCCTGACGCACGCCGTGCACCACCCGGCCATCGGCATGCACGGCACGAAACCGGTAGCGGCGCATCGCTCAGCCCTCACCGGCCCGGTGGCCCAGGTCCACCACGCGCAAGGCCTCGTCCAGGGCCACTTCGCCGGCCAGCACCCGGCTGCGCATGGCCTCGGGCAGCGGGATGAAGCCCTGTTGGCCGGCATGGCGGCGCAGGTCGGCCAGCGGCGCGCGTCGGCCGATCATGGCGTCCAGCTCACTGTCGATGTCGAGGATTTCCAGCACTGGCAGCCGGCCACGATGGCCATCGTGCCGGCACAGCGGGCAGCCACGGGCACGGTAGAGCATGGCCTGGTCGGCCGCTGCACCCAGCAAGCGGCGCGCCCGGCTATCGGTGGGCACCGGCTGCCGACAAGCGGGGCACAGTGCCCGCACCAGTCGCTGGCCCACCACGCCAATCAGGTTGCCGGCCAGCATGTCCGGCCCGACCCCTAAATCCAGCAGGCGGGGAATGGCGCCCAGCGCCGAATGGGCGTGCAGGGTGCTGAGCACCAGATGGCCGGTCATCGCCGCCCGGAACGCCATGCGCGCAGTGGCTTCGTCGCGGATTTCACCCACCAGCAGAATGTCCGGGTCCTGGCGCATCAGCGCGCGGATACCGCTGGCAAAATCCAGCTTGAGGGCTTCATTCACCGGTGTTTGCCGCACCATGGGCAGTGGATATTCCACCGGGTCTTCCAGCGTCATGATGTTGACCGTGCTGTCATTCAGATGCGCCAGCATGGCGTACAGCGTGGTGGTTTTGCCGGCGCCAGTGGGGCCGGTGACCAGCAGCATGCCTTCCGGGCGCGCCAGCATGCGGGTGAGCTGGGCATGCTGGGTGGCGGAGGTCAGGCTGGCCAGTGTGGGCAGGCCGCGGGCACGGTCGAACAGCCGCAGGCTGAGGTTTTCGCCGTGCAGGGTGGGCAGGCAGGCCACCCGGATGTCCAGGGTGCGGCCGGCCACCTGCATGGACAACTGGCCATCCTGCGGAGCGCGTTGCTCGGCAATATTGAGCCCACCCATCACCTTCAGCCGCACCAACAAGGGGGGCCAGTGCGCCTTGCGCAGGCTACGCGCCGGGCGCAGTACGCCGTCGATGCGGTAGCGGATGCGCACAAAGCCCGCTTCGGGCTCCAGGTGGATATCCGATGCGCCCAGGCGGGCGGCATCTTCAATCAGTGCCTGTGCCAGCCGCACGGCAGGGGCTTCGCCATCCTGCTGGCCGCTGCGCCATTCGGTCAGTACGGCGCTCAGGGTATCCGGGGCGCCATAGGCGCGGTCCAGCGCTTGCAGAATGTCGGCTTCATCGGCCAGTTGCACATGCACCCGCGCCACCTGTCCCTGACTGGCCGCCACCAGTTGATCGTGCGCCCGCAGGTCGGCGGGCCGGGCGCTGGCGATGGTCAGGGTCTGGTTGGCCGGCGCATAGCGCAGGGGCAGCACGCGCAGCTGGCGCGCCCAGTGTGCGGGCACCACCGCCAGTGCGGTGCTGTCGGCCACCAGTGCCCGCGCTTCCAGGCTATCCAGGCCCAGCAACTCGGCCAGGGTGTCACGCAGCACGCCATCGGGCACAAAGCCCAGTTGCGCCAGCGCCTGCTCCAGTGGTCGCCCGGCGCGGACTTCGGCCTGGGCGATGTCCAGTTGGTCGGCATCCAGCCAGCCCCGCGCCAGCAAGGTGTCGCCCAGCCGGGCAGCCAGCGCGCTCATGGGTGTTCTCCTGCCCGTTGCTGCCAGTGCTGGGCGGCAACGTGCTCGCCTGCGGCGGTCAGCGCCAGCGCCAGATTGTGCGCCAGCGCCGGATCGGGGGTGTGGGCATAGGCTCGTTGGTAAGCGGCGATGGCTGGCCACCATTGGCCGCTTGCCAGTAGCTGGTTGCCGGTTTGCCAGGCCTCGGTGTCGGGGGCGCTGGCGAGGGCGTTTGTCGTTCTGGCGACAGTTGCGTCCCGACGCAAGCCTGCCGGGCGCGCCCATGGGTCGGTGGCCGGGGTGGTGGCTGGCGCTGGCGGGGCGATCGACTCGTCGGTGATGGGGGTCGACCTGGCCAGCGGGGCGGGTTCGGCCAGGGCGATCGGGTCAGCTGGCGTGGCAGCTGGCATTGGCGCTGCCGTGGCCTGGGTCGGGGCTTGGGCTTCAATAACGGGAGAAAATGCGATCTGCCAGTAGGCGACCGTCACGACCAGGCTGATGACGGCCAGGCCAATCCATGCGCCAGTGACTTTCCGGCCATATTGCCATCGCCCCACGGGTGGGCGGGGGGCGGCAGCCACTGGTGGCGGTGTGTTGACGGCGGCGGTCAATGCGGCGACTGGCGGGCTGGTCGGTGTGGGGCTGGCCACCGCTGGCGCCGTTGGCTGGGCCTGCGGTGGCGGACTGATGGAGGGGGCTGCGGGCGGATGCAGCGATGCTCCTGGCACGCCAAGATGCCAGTCGGACGGGTGGCTCATCGTTCGCTCCCGTTGAAAAACCCGGCATCGGGCAGTGCGCCGGCCAGCCCGGCCAGATCCCCGCCATGCACAGCAGGGTGTTCCACCAGGGTGGGGCGCAAAAACACCACCAGTTCGGTGCGCACCAGCCGGTCGGTTTTGTGACTGAACAAGCGGCCAATGCCGTCCAGCATGCCCAGGCCGGGCAGGCCGTCACTTTGATTATCCAGCCTGTCCTGGATCAGTCCGCCCAATACGCCAATCTGGCCACTCATCAGCCGCAGGGTGGATTCCAGCTCGCGCACTTGTACGCGCGGAATCGGGCTGTTCACCCGAGCGTCGGCCAGCGTCACCGCCGGGTCGCTGACATAGCCGGTGATCTGGGTGATGGTGGGGCGCACATGCAGCGAGACTTCGCCATTGGCGCTGATTTGTGGCTGCACGCTGAGCACGATGCCTTCGGGCACGGTATGCAGCGTGCTTTCGTAGTCCAGCCGGTCGGGTTTGTCGGCGCCGCCCTCGGTGCGGCGCACCTTGAGGGTGAAATACGGCATGTCGCGCACCACTTTCAGCAGTGCTGCCTGATTGTTCAAGGCCATCAGCTTGGGGCTGGACAGCACCCTGGTGCGGCCAAAATGCTCCAGCAGCTTCACCGCCGAAGTCAGCGAGCCGCTGTGGTAATACAGCAAAGACACGGGATTGGCCCCCAGCGCCCGATCCAGCGGCACCGTGCCGCGCAGGGCAGTGTCTGACAGCAGATTGCTGCTGTTTTGTACAAACTGCGGCGAAGCGCTGCCGGTCAGCCGCGACCAATCCACCCCGGTTTCAAACTCGCGGGTCAGTTCAACTTCGACAATCGTGGCCTCGATCAACACCTGACGGCGGGCGCTCTCGGCCACCTGACGCAGAAAGCGCCCAACCAGCGCATGCTGGCGACGGGTGGCGCGCACCGCCAGCACCCCGGTTTCCAGGTGCAGGGTCACCCGCACGGTTTTGTCTTCGCTGCGCGTTTGTCGCTGGCCGGGCTGTACGCGGGTGTGGCTGAGTTTGCTGTGCTCGCCATCGCGCACGGTGACGCTATTTTCGGGCGCAGCGCCCTGGTTGGCTGATGGCGGATTTAGCTTGCGCGAGCGGGTCTGGCTGTCGGTGTGGGTGGTGGTGTCGCGGATTTCCTGTTCGCGGTCGATGGTGACGATCTGCACGGTTTCATCCTCACGGCGCAACAGCTCTTCCAGGCTGCTCAGCAGTGAACGCCAAAAGCGATGCTGGCTGCTGCTGCGCAACTGGGTGCCGGATTGGCTGGCGCGGGCATCGCTGCCCTGGTTTGCGCTGGCCGACACCACTGACGTGACTACGCCGCTTTCACCGCGCGCCTCCCGCTCAATGGCCACGTAATCGACCATATACGATTCGACATAGGGCAAATCAGGGGTAATCAGGTAGGTGTCGCCCTCGTGTCGCCAGCGGATGTCCACCTGCTGGGCAATGCGTTCCAGCAGTGCTGGCAAGGGCTGGCGAATGGCGTGCAGGGTGACCACGCCGCTGATGGCGGGATGCACGTCCATGTTCACCTTGGCGTCACGCGCCAGATTGATCAGGATTTGCTGTACCGGCGAGGCAATGACATTCAGGCTGAAGGTGGGGGTGGCCGCTGTCGCTGGGGCTGGCGGAGGCAGTGGGGCTGGTGGACGCATGGCCGGCGCTTCGGCGCGCATCAGGTGCTCGCTGGGCGCCGGGACAGGCGTGTGCTGGCAGGCCGTCAGCAGCATGGCACACAGCCAGAAGGCCCGCTTCATTGTCTGGACCTGCTGCATGGCAACATGCCAACAGGGAACCTAATGTACCGATGCTCGCTCCATCTCATGCACACTGCAACACACGGCATTGTTGACCCCCTGGCCAAGCTGGCTTTGCACGCACTGATAACGTTAGAATGGCCGGCCGGCTCCCATGTCTGCGTGGTATCGCCAGTCTCTGGCGCGACGCGCAATGGGCACTTCGCGATCGGCTTTGACTATCTTAATGGCGTTTTACGCCTACGACATAATCCGATGCGCATGAGGCAGCAATTTTATTGCTGTGAGGTGCAAAAAAGCCGCACTTTTCCATGGCGTGTGCGCATTAGCACGCGCCGGGCCTGTTTTTCCTGCAACCGCAACGAGATTGACACACACGGTGGAACCAGACGCTTTCATTGAGCTGGACAAGGTCAGCTTTGCCTATGGCTCGCGCCGCATTCTGGACGGCGTCAGCCTGCGCATTGCGCGCGGCAAGCTCGCCGCCATCATGGGCGGCAGCGGCAGTGGCAAAACCACCTTGCTGCGGCTGATTTCCGGCCAGGTCAAACCCGACAGCGGCCGCGTCTGGGTGGATGGCCAGGACGTGGCCAAGCTCAACACCGCCGGCCTGTACGCCATGCGCCGGCGCATGGGCATGCTGTTTCAGTTTGGCGCGCTGTTTACGGATTTATCCGTGCAGGACAACGTCGCCTTTCCGCTGCGCGAACACACCGGCCTGCCAGACACGATGATTCGCGATCTGGTCTTGATGAAACTGCAAGCCGTCGGCCTGCGCGGCGCGGCCGGGCTGATGCCGGCCGAGCTGTCTGGCGGCATGGCGCGGCGGGTGGCGCTGGCGCGCGCCATTGCACTCGACCCCGACCTGATGCTGTACGACGAGCCCTTCACCGGCCTGGACCCCATCGCCCTGGGCACCATCGCCGCGCTGATCAAGCGTCTGAACGACGCGCTGGGCGCCACGGCGGTGATGGTGACCCACGATGTGCATGTGTCGCTGAACGTGGTGGACGAGGTGTATTTCGTCGCTGACGGCAAAATTGTCGCCAGCGGCACGCCCGATCAAGTGCGCCACAGCACCGACCCGTTTGTGCGCCAATTTGTTGATGGCCAGCCGGACGGCCCGGTGCGCCTGCATTACCCGGCCGAGGATTACGCCTCGCAGCTGGGCCTGGGAGGCCGCCATGGCTGATTCTTCCTCGCGCAACCCATTTGCCGCGTTTGGCCACCGCCTGATTGAAGCGGTGTGGAAGCTCGGTTTTGTCTGCCGCTTTTTCGCCGCCATCCTGCGCGACTCTGGCGCCAGCCTGCGTCGCTTTCCGCTGGTGATTCGCGAAATCTATTTTGCCGGCGTGCTGTCGATGATCATCATCGTGGTGTCCGGCCTGTTTGTCGGCATGGTGCTGGGCTTGCAGGGCTATTCCACCCTGGTGCGCTTTGGCTCGGCCGACGCGCTGGGCGCGCTGGTGGCACTGTCCTTGCTGCGTGAACTCGGCCCGGTGCTGGCGGCGCTGTTGTTCGCCAGCCGCAGCGGCTCGGCCATCACCGCCGAAATCGGCCTGATGAAGGCCACCGAACAACTGGACGCCATGGCGGTGATGGCGGTCAACCCGATTGCCCGCGTGGTGGCGCCGCGCTTTTGGGCCGGCGTGCTGTCCATGCCGGTGCTGGCGGCCATCTTTAATGTGATGGGGATTTTTGGCGGCTATTTTGTCGGCGTCACCCTGATCGGCCTTGATCACGGCACTTTTTGGTCACAAATGCAAAATGCCGTGGACTGGCACACCGATATCGTCAATGGCCTGATCAAAAGCCTGGTGTTTGGCGCGGCAGTGTCGCTGATTGCCGTGTTTGAAGGCTTTGACGCCAAACCCACCGCCGAAGGGGTGTCTTCGGCCACCACGCGCACCGTGGTGACCTCGGCGCTGACCATTCTGGCGCTGGACTTTGTATTGACAGCTTTCATGTTCTAACCGCGAACAAGACTGAGAATTTGAGATGAAACGCGCTACGATTGATTTATGGGTGGGCATTTTTGCCGCGCTGGGCTGCGCCGCCGTGCTGTTTCTGGCGCTGAAAACCGCCAATCTGACCGTGGGCAGCGGGAGCAATGGCACCTATTCGCTGTACGCCGAGTTCGACAATATTGGTGGGCTGAAAGTCAAAGCGCCGGTGAAGATGGCCGGCGTGGTGGTGGGACGCGTCACCGACATCCGTCTGGACAACAAATCGTTTCGCGCCCGCGCCACCCTGGAAATGGACAAGCAATACCAATTCAGCCGCGATGTATCGGCCGAAATCCTCACCTCCGGCTTGCTGGGCGAGCAATACATCGGCCTGTTGCAAGGCGGTGATCCAGACAACCTGGCGGCTGGCGACACCATCAAGCTGACCTCCTCGGCGCTGGTGCTGGAGCAGCTGATTGGCAAATTCATGCTCAATGCCGCTGAAAAACCGGCCGCACCGGCCGATAGCCATTAAGCGT
>ERZ650300.759-NODE-759-length-19568-cov-15.240353_pt1 | contig 19568 bp, 16 predicted proteins | sample MGYA00376236_ERZ650300 | MGnify/ENA primary metagenome ERZ650300 (study PRJEB26733, sample SAMN07839303) | wastewater metagenome | biome: urban; feature: wastewater treatment plant; material: waste water | place: USA: North Carolina | collected 2016-04-28 ...
AAATATTCATGGTTTTGTTTTTGAGCAAATTTTACAAAATCTAAAATTGGATTTAAATACTCGTCTAATGTTTTTTTATGTGAATTTGCATTATATGAGTTTATTGAAAAATTGATTTGTTTGATTGTTGGATTTAATAAAGCTTCATAATGTTTTTCATTTATATTATTTGCTGTTGTTGTTATATTTACTTTTAAATCATGTTTTAAACTAATATTTAAATATTCATTTAGATTTGTTAAAACCAAAGGGTCACCAACGATATGATAAGCCAACTCTTTTGTGTATAGTTTTAATTGAGCATTTAAATCATCAAATTTATCTAAACTCATAGTTCCATTTGGAAGTATTTTGGGAGGACAAAATGTACATTTTAAATTACAAATATTTGTGATTTCGATATGCACTTTTTTAAATTTTTTTATAATATTTCCTTTTGGAATTTTCGAAATTGTATCTAATAATTTATAAAAACTAAACTTAGGCTAACGCTACTTTAATTATAATCCCAAGACTAATAAAAAAGGCGAAAAAATGGAAATGATTTTAAATGAAAATGATTTAGTTGTAGGTGCAAGATTTGAAAATGGAACTATTCAAGATTATATTGATGAAAACAAAACCTATGGACTAATTAGAATTGAAGACTCAACTGCAAATTGGTTTTTATTCAATAAAGACGAAAGTGAAGATGATTTACAAAAACTATACAAACAAATTTTGAAAGATGAACACTTTATACAAGATGATTTTGGTGAAGAAATTGTAGTTTTTAATAAAACAGGAAATAAATCTTTTGAAGATTTCATAAAAAAAATTGATGAATATCTAGGTGATGAATTAGGAAGTTTTATTTAAAACGAAATATAAAGAAATTTTGATGATATAATCTACTAATGTGATTGTTTTATAAACTAAGATAAAAGAAGTATTTATGAAAAACTTATTCCAACTTTTTATTTTCTTAATTCTACTTCATAATAACTTTTTATTTGCGACAACACAAATAAATGATTTAGAAAAAGTAACTTTACAACTTGAATGGAAACATCAATTTGAATTTGCAGGTTTTTACGCCGCAATTGAAAAAGGATATTATAAAGATATTGGTCTTGAAGTTGAAATAAAAGAATTTAAAGAAGATATAGATATAACACAAGAAGTCTTAAGTGGCAATGCAACTTTTGGAATATCTTCATCTGCTTTAATTTTAGAAAAACTAAATAAGAAACCAGTTGTTCTAATAGCATCCTATTTTAAACAAAATGCCCTTGCACTTATTACAAAACCTGAAATAAAAACTCCAGCTGATTTAAAAGATAAAAAAATATTAGCCCTTGATTGGGAGATGAAACATACAAGCTTAGGAGTTATGTTAAAAGATTTTAATATAACTCAAAATGATTATACTTTAGTAAATCATGATTTTAAAATAGATAAATTTGTAAATGGTGAAGTTGATGCAATGAGCGTTTTTATTACTTCCCAGACTTATGAACTTGATAAACTAGGAATAAATTATAATATTCTAAACCCTGCAAATTTTGGAATTTATTCTTATGATGTTGAGTTATTTACAAGCCAAGATGTTGTAAATTCTAATCCTGAAAAAGTTAAAAAATTTGTAGAAGCAACAAATAAAGGTTGGGAGTATGCTTTTAAAAATAAAGAAGAGATTGTTGAATTAATTTATAATAAATATAGCCAAAGAAAAACCAAAGACTCCCTATTATTTGAAGCAAAACAAACTGAACAAATATTCAAAACAAATGTGTTCAAAATTGGAGCGATTGCTCCTGAATTAATAAAATTAAATGCACAAATGTATACAAAATTAGGTTTGGTGGATAAAACTACTAATCTTAATGAAATGTTATTAGATTATTACATTGATAATAAACACAAAAATGAAAGTATATTTACAGAAGAAGAAAAAGAGTTTTTGAGAAAAACTCCCATATTAAAAGTACACAATGAATCAGATTGGGCGCCTTTTAATTTTAATCAAAATGGTAAAGCAAGTGGATATTCAATAGATTATATGAATTTATTAGCTTCAAAAATAGGTTTAAGTGTTGATTATATTTCAGGCTATACTTGGAATGATTTTATTCAACTGATAAAAGAAAACAAAATTGATGTTATGTTAAATATCTCAAAAACTATTGATAGAGAAAAATATCTAAACTTTACAAGCCCTTATTCAAAAACAGTTGATACTATTTTTGTAAGAAAAAATATGAATAATTTTAAAAGTTTGGATGATTTTAATGGAAAAACAATTGCTGTTGTAAAAGGTTTTTATGAAGAAGAATTATTAAATAGATATTATCCACATATAAATCTTGTATTTGTAAACAATTCGTTTGAAGGATTAGAAAAAGTTGCTTTTGAAAAAATTGATGGATTTATTGATAATTTTTCAGTTGGAAACTATATTATTGAGAATAATCTAATCACAAATTTAAAACCTGCTTTTGAGATAAGAGATGGATATTTTAGCCTAGATTTACGTTTAGCCACAAATAAAAACAATACAATTTTAAATTCTATTTTAGAAAAAGGAAAAAATTTAATAACAAAAGAAGAGTTAGTTGAATTAAAAAGAAAATGGATAAATATAAATAATAATGAATCTTTAAGTACTATTCCTTTGAGTATAGAAGAAGAGAACTATTTAAAAAATAAAAAAACTATCACAATGTGTGTTGACCCTGACTGGGAACCTTTTGAAGTACTTGATAAAAAAGGAAAACATATTGGAATTGCAGCAGATATTATAAAATTAATTACTACTAAATTAGGGATTCAAATAGATGTAATTCCTACTAAATCTTGGGAAGAGAGTATTGAGTTTTCAAAAGCAAAAAAATGTGAAATTATGAGTTTTCTAAATCAGACGCCCAAAAGAGATATTTGGCTTAATTTTACAAATCCCATTTTTTCTGATCCAAATGTAATAATAGGTAGAATTGAAAATAGTTCAATAGATGATTTATCAAAAATTAAAGCCTCTATTGCTATTCCACGAGGAACAGCAATGTATGAAAGATTTGAAAAAGATTTTCCTAATCTTATAATAATTCCTGTAAATTCTGAAGATGAAGCATTTAAATTGGTTGAAGAAAAGAAAGCAGATTTAACTGTGCGTTCAATGATTATTTCAGCATACACAATAAAAGAAAAAGGATATTTTAATCTTAAAATTATAAATCAACCAAAAAATTATGATAATCATTTAAAAATGGGGATTATTAAAGATGAACCCATATTGTTAGAAATTCTAAATAAAGCTGTTAACACTCTTACAAAAGATGATATTCAAAATATTGTCAATAAATGGATTACGATTAAATATGAAAAAGCTGAGGATTATACTTATTTATGGATAGTTATTACACTTTTTTCTATTATTTCAATACTCTTTTTATATAGACAATATTTATTAAAACATACTAACAATATTCTTCAAAGTGAAGTTTTTAAAAGAACAGATGAATTAAATAAACTAAATTTATCACTTGAATTAAGAGTAAAAAATGAAATTGAAAAAAATAAAATCTTTCAAGAAAAACTTTTTAAAGCAGATAAACTCGCATCAATGGGAGAGATGATGAGTAATATTGCTCACCAATGGAGACAACCTTTATCTGTAATTTCAACTGTTGCCACAGGAGTAAAAATACAAAAAGAGTTTGGAACATTAAAAGATGAAGAAATAATTAATGATATGGAATTAATCAATAAAAATGCACAATATTTATCTGAAACAATAAATGACTTTAGAAATTTTATCAAAGGTGATAGAATAATCAAAACCTATGATTTATCAAACACAATTAATAATTTCTTACATATCATAGAATCTAGTATAAAAAAAGATAATATTCAAGTTATTATTGATTTAGAAAAAGATATAAAAATTGATGGTTATCCAAATGAATTAATTCAATGTTTAATTAATATTTTTAACAATTCAAAAGATGCACTAGAAGAAATAAAACAAGAAAATCCCCTAATTTTCATAAGCACATTATCACAAGAAAATAGTGTACGAATAAGTATGAAAGATAATGCAGGAGGAATTCCAGAAAATATAATATCAAAAATCTATGACCCATATTTTACAACTAAACATCAATCACAAGGTACAGGACTTGGATTACATATGACTTACAAACTTATAAATGAAGGAATGCACGGAAAAATTGAAGCAAAAAATGTTGAATATATATATGAAAATAAAACTTATAAAGGTGTTGAATTTGAAATTATTTTAGATAAATAAGTTTTTATTTTTCAAAGGAAATATTCTTCCAAAAAAAGTCTGAGTCTTAAAGAAATCGGACTTTTATCTACTCAGTTATAACCCTATTTTTAAACTTCATTTGACAAATTGAAACAAATAATAAGAAAATAATGAAATATTTAAGTATAAGTAAATTTAATTATATGTAGAATTCACTATTGTATATATTATATGTATTTGTATATAAATTATATATCACCTATAAAATAAGTGATATTATTTGTCACTCTTATGCTACTTTTTAATTGTACGATTTCAATAGTAAAAGGTATGTATTTAAATAAGTATTTATAGTGTTATTAAAAGAATAAAAGGGAAAAAGATGTTAGAAAATCTTAAAACTAGATCAAAGTTGATACTATTGTCATTTGTTGCAATTATTGCATTGTTACTAATGGGAATATTTAGTATTACTGAATTAAAACAAGTTAATCATGGTTTAGAAACTGTTTATAATGATAGAATTGTTCCTCTAGAACAGTTAAAAATTATTGCTGATGAATATGCAGTTAATATTGTTGATACAACTCATAAAACAAGAAATGGTAATTTAAGTTTTAATAAATGTATTGAAAATATCAATTCTGCTGAATCTAAAATTAAGAATAATTGGCAAGCTTTTATGTCTACAAGTTTAACAAAAGAGGAAGAAGTATTAGCTAAAGATGCACAAAAATTAATGTTAACAGGTGATGAAATTGTTAAAAAAATTAAAATGGGATGTGAAAGTAAAGATTTAAATTTAATTACTAAAATTTCAATTGATGAAATGTATCCTAAAATTGACCCTATTGGAGATAAAATCTCTGCATTAATATCTTTACAATTAGAAGTCGCTAAACAAGAGACAGAAAATGCTTATAACATTTATCAAACAAGTAAAACTATAATTACTGCAACTATATTAATTTCTCTAATTATTATTTCACTTTTATCTTATTTTATTATTGCAGATATTACAGGGAAATTAGTTAATTTTAAAAATGGTTTAATATCATTTTTTGCATATTTGAATAGAGAAACAACAAAAGTTGAATTAATTAAAATAACTTCACTAGATGAGTTTGGAGATATGGCAAAAGTTGTTAATGAAAACATTGAAAAGACTCAAAAAGGAATTGAAGAAGATAGAAAATTAATTGATGAAACAATAGCTGTATTAGGTGAATTTGAGCAAGGAGATTTATCACAAAGATTAAATATTAGTGTTTCAAATCCAGCACTAATGGAGCTAAAAAGTGTTTTAAATAATATGGCAACTAATTTAGAATCTAATATTAATAATGTACTTCATACACTAGAAGAGTATTCAAAATATCATTACTTAAATAAAACATCAACAAAAGATATAAAAGAGCATCTTTTAAAACTTGCAAATGGGGTAAATATTCTTGGTGATTCAATAACTGAAATGCTTGTAGAAAATAAATCTAATGGTTTAACTTTAGATAAAAGTTCAAATATTTTACTTACAAATGTGGATAAATTAAATATTAGTTCAAACGAAGCAGCAGCAAGCCTTGAAGAAACTGCAGCAGCGATTGAGCAAATTACCTCAAATATTAGAAATACAACTGAAAATATTGCAAAAATGTCAACTTTTTCAAATCTAGTAACTGTATCTGCACAAGATGGAGAAAACCTTGCAAACGAGACAACTGTTGCAATGGATGAAATAAATGTTCAAGTTAATCTAATTACAGATGCAATTAGTATAATTGACCAGATCGCATTCCAAACAAATATTCTTTCATTAAATGCTGCTGTTGAAGCTGCAACTGCTGGAGAAGCTGGACGTGGATTTGCAGTTGTTGCAGCAGAAGTAAGAAATCTTGCATCAAGAAGTGCAGAAGCTGCTAAAGAGATAAAAAACATAGTAGAAAATGCAACTTCAAAAGCAAATCAAGGTAAAAAAATTGCAAGTAATATGATAGAAGGATATAAAGAATTAAATCAAAATATTACAAATACAATAAATTTAATTTCTGATATAGAAATGTCAAGTAAAGAACAACTTTCAGGCATTGAACAAATCAATGATGCTGTAAATCAATTAGATCAACAAACTCAACAAAATGCAGCAATTGCATCACAAACTCATGATGTTGCAGTTATAACTGATGAAATAGCAAAAATTGTAGTTACAAGTGCAAATGCAAAAGAGTTTAAAGGAAAAGATAGTGTCTTGGCAAAAGATATAAATATTAACTCAAATGCATCTCACAATGTAAAACCTAATCAAGTATCACATAAAAAAGTTGAACATAAAGTAATTGCAAATAACAAATCTACTGATGATAATGAGTGGGAAAGTTTTTAAAAACTTTCTTACTTATGAACTATATCCAGTAGAAATAGTGTTAACCTCAAACTATAACTTTATCTCAAGTAATTGTCAAATGAAGTTCTAAAGTGGGCAGATAAAAAATCATAAAAAAACTGTTTTTATAGGGAAAATCTAAAATTAGATGAAAATGTTTATTTTATAGTTAAAGAAGAAAAGTATTCTAAAATAACCTTAAATAAAAAAAGCCCAACCTAAAAACTCAAAGAGTCGATAGATTGGGCTTTGTAGCTGGTGGGTGATGAAGGACTCGAACCTTCGACCACTCGGTTATGAGCCGAGTGCTCTAACCAGCTGAGCTAATAACCCATTAATGGCGGACAGTGAGGGATTTGAACCCTCGGTACCGTTACCAGTACGTCTCCTTAGCAGGGAGGTGGTTTCAGCCAGCTCACCCAACTGTCCGCTGTTTCCGTAATTTTAACTTCTTAAAATCAGGACGGAAATTATAATACTACATCACTTAAAACATACTTAAAAGTATGAGGAGATAATTAAATATTCTTTAATATCTCTTCAACTACATTTTTTGGATTAGTAGCTTTATATATTGGTCTTCCAACAACTATAAAATCCACTAAATTTTCTTTTGCAAATGGAATATCAGCTACTCTTTTTTGATCTCCACTATCTTCACCAAAAGGACGAATTCCTGGACATAGAGTAATAAACTCTTTTGAAGTATTATTTTTAATATCAAAGCTTTCATAAGCAGAACAAACTACTCCATCAACACCAGATGAATATGTATCTTTTGCAAACTGTATTGCTTTTGTATTTATATCTTCATTATAAATTGCTTTAAAGCTCTCATTATCAAAAGAAGTAAGTGCAGTTACAGCTAATACTAAAGGTTTATTTGGAATATCTTTGATTCTATCCATAACTGTTTTCATAGCTTCAACACCAGAACTTGCATGAACATTAAACATATCTACAAGTCCAAATTTAGCGATTTCTTCTGCTGCATCTGCCATCGTATTTGGAATATCATAAAGTTTTAAATCTAAAAATATTTTAAAATTTGGATTAATAGCTTTTAAATCTTCTAAAAACTTTTTTCCATCTCTTACATAACTTCTTAACCCAACTTTTAACCAAACATCAAAATCTTTTATTTGTTTTACTAATTCTAAATTTTCTTTGGCACTAGATAAATCTAAAGATATACATAATTTCATTGCATTACTCATAAATTAAGCCTTAACAATCTTATCAAGTAATCCATTTACAAACTTAGGAGCACCATCACTTGCTAATCTTTTTGATAATTCAATTGCTTCATTTATTATAATTGCTTTTGGTAATTCTTCAAATAATATTTCATAAACAGCTAATCTTAAAATAGATTTTTCAACTGAACCAATATCTTCTAAAGTTCTTTGATTTAAGTGAGAAATAATCTCTTTATCAATATTTTCTAAATTTGCCACTGTTCCATTAAAAAGTTTTAAAGCAAACTCTTTTTGTTGATTTCTGATTTTTTTATCTTCTAAAATTTCATCAACAAATTTTACAATACCTTCATTACCTAAATCATAAGCATATAATAAACCAATTACAGACTCTCTAGCTTGTGTTCTAGTTGCCAAATTATTTCCCCATTTCGCTATATAAATCTAGCATTTCAATAATTGTAATCATAGCTTCTGCACCTTTATTACCAGCTTTTGAACCAGCTCGCTCAATTGCTTGCTCAATTGTATCAGTTGTTAAAACACCATTTGATACAGGTTTTCCATGTTTAATTCCAACTGTTGCAATACCTTTTGTAGCTTCTGCTGAAATATAATCAAAATGAGGAGTTGCTCCTCTGATTACTGCACCAACACAACAAATTGCATCATATTTTCCACTCGATAATGCTTTTTCTAAAGCAAAAGGAATTTCAAAAGCACCTGGTACTAATATTAAATCTAAATTATCTTCATTTCCACCATGTCTTTTAAAGGCATCTTGTGCACCTTCAACTAATCTATCAGTTATAATATGATTAAATCTTCCATTGATAATAGCGATTTTTTCGCTACCTTTTAATCTTAAATTACCTTCAATAATTTTCATTTATTTCTCCAAAAATATGTAGTGTAAGGATTAATTATATCCTAAAGCATCTTGTATTGCAAAAATGTCACCAACTGTTTTATATAAATCTTCAATTTTAAGCATATTTGGTCCATCGCTTTTTGCAACAGATGGGTCAATATGTGTTTCAAAGAAAAATCCATCAACACCAACAGCAGCTGCTGCTTTTGCCATATATGGAACAAACGCAGAGTTTCCACCAGTTGTTCCACCAGTGCTAGGAATTTGAACTGAGTGTGTTGCATCAAAAATTACTGGTGCATATTGTTTTAATAAAAGTAGATTTCTCATATCAACAACTAAAGCACCATATCCAAAAGTATTTCCTCTTTCACAAAGCCAAACTCCAGCTTTAGCAGAAGTTTCATAATTTACTTCAGTAATTCCTCTTGTATTTAGAATTTTTTCAACTGGATGTTTCATAGCATCTGCTGCTAAAAATTGCCCTTTTTTGATATTTATAATTGCAGGAGTTTTTGCAGCTGCAACTAATAAATCAGTTTGTCTACATAAAAATGCAGGAATTTGTAAAATATCAATAACTTCACCAGCAGGTGCTGCTTGATATGATTCGTGAATATCAGTTACAACTCTATATCCAAATTGCTCTTTTATCTCTTGAAATATTTTTAATCCCTCTTCAAGTCCTGGACCTCTAAATGAACTTATACTTGTTCTATTTGCTTTATCAAATGAAGCTTTAAAATAAAAATCAACTCTTTTATCTTCACTTAATGGTTTTAATTTTTCAGCTATTCTCATAACTGTATCTCTATCTTCAAGTACACATGGTCCTGTTAAAATTTTCATTTAATTCCTTTTAAATATTGTTCTTTTTTCTTTGCCTGTTAATGCATAATAAAATTCGTAAGTATTTTGACAAATGTATTCTATATCATTTTTAGCGTGTTCATCACATGCTAATAAAATTTTATCACCTATTTTTATCTCTATTTCCCAAGAAGGAAGTAGCATTATATCATTTTCTCGTTGAAGTAATAAAGGTACGATATTATTACTTTGAGAATTATTATGTAAGGAAGTTGATAAAATCTTCAAATTTAATATATTTTTTTCACTCAAATGTTTATATATTTCAGGGGTATTTTCAAGATTAATTTCAATCGCCATTATTAAAGGATTTTCATCTATTTCTTTTATTAATCTTATTACTAATTTTGTTGCCCATTCGTTGTTTTCTTTAATTATTAATTTTAAAAATTCATCACAAAGAGGATTCATCAAAGCATTTGTAATTTTATTTACTAAAATTTTTGATGGAGTAAAAATATGATTTACTTTTGCACTTCTAAATAAAAAATCATCAGCTAAATCATTTTCCCTTGCCATTGTTATAATATCTGGATTTAGTTTTCTAGCAGTTGCTAGAATTGATAAATTTGTTGTGTCATCATTTGTAGCAGCAATTATCACAACAGCATTTTTAATTCCAATATCTTCTAATAACTCCCTATCATCAGCATCGCCAAAAATTACATAATTTTTTTCATCTTTTGATAATTGTTTATTTCTTTCTTTGTTTATTTCTATAAATTTAACTTCCACATTATTTTTATCTAATTTTTCAAAAATTTTAGCACCCATTCTTCCATAACCACAAATTACATACAAACCTTTTGGAAAAGTTGGTAAATTTGCATTTAAATTATCTATTTTATACAACCATTTTTCAAGTTTAAATAAATTTGGAGCAGTTAATGCCATTTTTATTTCCGATGAAATAATAGAAAAAGGATTAACTATTATTTGAGCATCTAAATCTCTTAAATTTTCTGTTTGATTTATAGTTGTTGATTTTACGGCTACTTTTACACTTTTATTTAATGTTTTTGCTATTAATGTAATTTTTAAATTTATAGCGTCATCATCAAATAAAGAAACTATTGCTTTACAATTTCTTTTTTTTAATCCAGCAGATTCTAATACTCGAACAGTAAAACTTTCACTAAATAAAACAGGAACTGTTGGAGTAAAATTTTCAAGCACTAATTTTTCTATTTTTAAACTATCTTTTTCAATAACAACCGCACGAATACCTTGTTCTATTGCTTTTATAATTATTTTTCTTGTTATTTGGTTGTAACCTAAGATAATAATAAATTTTTCATTTAGATTTTTTATCTGTTTTAGAAATCTTGCTCGTTCTAACTCTTGTAAAAAAAGCTTATCTTGAAGTAATGATACTAATGTTCCGATACTATAAAACCAACCTAAAACCGTTAAAAAAGTTGAAATAGTTACCCAAATTCTTTGAGGATAAGTAAAAGCATAAGGAATTTCACCAAATCCAATTGTAGTTGCTGTATAAGATACAAAATAAAAAGCGTCAAAAAGCGTCATTTGATAATAATTGCCACTTGAATCTTTTCCACCAATAAATAAAAATCCTATGATAGATATAGTATAAGTAACAATAATCACCAAAAAAGGCTTTCGCATTTTTTGTAAAATTATAAAAAGTGAACTATTTCTCAAAATAATACCTAACTATCTTTTTGATTTTAAAGTGTCACCAACATATAAAGCAACAGAAGTTAAATTAGCCAATAAAGCTCCACCTGATAAAGACACAACTGTTCCCATAACTTGAGCATCCATTGTAAAAGCATAAGTACAAATAGTCCATACTGTTGCTGCTGCAATTAACTGAATATCAGCAACAAGTGAAGTTGCAAGTAAAACTGAACCTAATTGAGTTTTATCACCTAGTTTTAAAATTGTTGCTATTAGATTTATAACTATTGCTGCAAAAAGTTCATATTTACTATGACTTGTCATATCATGCATATCACCATAAAAAAACCCAAAATTTAAAGTCATCGCTAAAATAATAAAAAATCCCGATATTACTTTGTCTAAATTCATTCTATTCTCCTTTATTTTTTCCTAAATCTAATTTTCTTTTAAATACCTCATCAATATTATCATGAACTCTTGAGTTTTTATCTAAAAAAAGTAATTTGTTTTTATCTAATTGTTTTATGTTTTTTAATCCCATAATTGCCAATAAACCTTTTACATTTTTTAAAAGATTTTTATGATAATTTGCCACATAATTTGCATGTTTAAATACAAAATATTTTTTTCTTTTACTTTTTTCTTGTGTTGCAAGCCCAACAGGACATTGTCTTCCTGTTGTTCCTGAACAATATCTTGCTCGAATACATCCAGCACTCATCATAAATCCTCGAGCTATTTGTAAAAAATCAGCTCCTAAACTCATAACAATTATTATATCATCGGGAGTTAAGATTTTTCCACTAGCAACTATTCGAACCTTATCTCTAATCCCATAATCTGTTAAAACTTTATTTACTAAATAGACAGAATCTCGAACATTTAACCCTACTCTTTCCATCATTTCAAGTGGAGCGGTTGCACTTCCTCCACTTCCTGAATCAAGTGTAATATAATCAGGATAAGCATCAATTCCAGCATCAACTCTTTTTCTTATCTCTTTTGCATAAGGTTCAATATTCTCTATATCTGAAATTACTATTTTTATTCCAACTGGTTTACCTGATAATTTTTGAAGTCTTCCAACAAAATCAAATAACTCTTCAATTGAATTTGCAAATGGAAATCTATTTGGAGAAAAAACATCTTTGTAAGCTTCTACATTTCTATAATATGCAATTGCAGGAGTTACTTTTGCACCTGAAAGTTTTCCCCCTGTTTGTTTTGCTCCTTGAGCAAGTTTGATTTCTGTCATTCGACAAAAACTCATAACTTTTTGGTATCTATCTTCATCAAATTTTCCAGCTTTATCTCTAGCTCCATAAAGTCCAGAACTAATTTGAAATACAATATCAGGCATATCAGCTGGAACCTCTTTTGGAAAAGCATCTAGTGGTGCATCCCAATTTGGTCTATAAAATCTCTTTTTTTTCATATCCAAAATATATGTTTCAGCTTCTGGGTCATTTTTAAAAACTAATTTTCTATAAACATCAGCTGCAACTGCTCCATTAAAGAAAAATTTAGCCAAACTTTTTATAGTTTTATTAAAATTATTACTATCAACTATTTTCATATAAGATTCATTATAATTTTCATGGGTAACAAAAAAGTTTGATGTAACTCCACCCTCACCTGAATTTATTGGAAATCCTCCAATATAAGAGCCTTGTACAAAAGCTCTTGTTCCCTCAGGCGAAATAGAACCATCACTCATAGCTGACCTTGCTATTATGCTTTTTGACGTGTATGGTTTTTCTCTTCTTTCACCAAAAAGAACATCAAAATTACTTTCAACTTCATTGTCATTTAAAACAATATTTGCATGTCTAATCATAAATTTTGGTTTTGGTAAAGGTTGAGCTGGCGAAAATGAAGCATAATTTGGCAAATCTCTTGCTGCTTTATAAACCCAATCTAATTTATCTTTTGATTCATAAAATTTTTCATCTCCAAAATATTGTCTAAAAGGCTCTCGAAACTCTTCAAACAGATACCTTAATCTTCCAATTATTGGATAATTTACAAGTAATTGATGTTCCCTTTGAACATATTTATCATGAATATACCAAGCAATAATTACAACAACAAATAAAATCCAAAAAATATCCCATAAATCTAATTCCACATTATTCCTTTTTACTTGACACTAAAAATCCACTTAAAACTATTAATAGTATACCAAAAACTATTAAAACAGAAGGGAAACTATCTCCTAAAATAAGTCCTAAAATTATTGAAAAAACTATATTGCTATAAGATATTGTTCCTATTATTCCTGCTTTTGCAAATGAATATGCTTTTGTCATAAATATTTGTGCATATGTAGAAAAAATTCCCAATAATATTATGTAAAACCAATCATTTATTTCAGGCATAACAAAAGTTCCTAACATAAAATCCAAATTTGGATTTGAATAAAAACTTCCAATAATCATTAAAATGATAGGTCCAATTGTTCCTATTGTCATAAAAGATAAAACAATTGCTCTTGTGTCATAATAATTTCTAAGCTCTCGAACAGAAGTATAAGCAAGAGCCGCTCCAACTCCTGATAAAATACCTAAATAATCACTTTTATCTAAACTACTTCCATCAAATTCTGTTATAAATATAATTCCTATAAAACCTATAAAAACACCTAACCAACCTTTTAGTCCCAATTTCTCTTTTAAAAATATATATGCTAAAACTGCTGTAAAAATAGTTGATGTTTTGGAAAAAGTCATTGCTTCTCCAAGTGGTATTTGTGAAATATTGTAAAAGAAAAATAAAAGTGCTACAAACCCTGCAACTCCTCTAAAAGTCAATAACCAAAATTTTCCACCTAACTGTTTTAGAGGTGAGTTATAAATAGATATTAAAATAAAAAATACACCAAATACATTTCTAAAAAATACAACTTCAACTGAGCTCATAGAATCACTTAACTCTTTTGCAGCTGCTCCCATAAAAGCAAATAAAAGTGATGCTAATAACATGTATTTTATGCCTTTACTGACTTGATTATCCATTATAAACCTTTATATTCAAAACCCTATTGTAGTATTGTTTTTATATCTTAAAGCTTATTTTAGCTATTATATTAACCTTATATATAAACAGTTCATAGGGGAAACATGGAATACTTAAAAATTATTGGGGGAAAAGATATTTCAGGAAGCGTTGAAATATCAGGTGCAAAAAATGCAGCACTACCTTTAATTGCTTGTACTATTTTAGGAAAAAATGAAATAACTATTGGAAACTTACCAAATGTAGTTGATATTAATACTTTTTTAAAACTTATCAAAAAACTTGGTGGAAGTTTTGAAAAAGATGGAAATAGCGTAAAAATAAATACTTCAACAATAAATAACACAACAGCAACTTATGACATAGTAAAAACAATGAGAGCTTCTATTTTGGTATTAGGACCAATATTAGCAAGATTTGGAGTTTGTGAAGTTTCACTTCCAGGTGGTTGTGCGATTGGTCAAAGACCTGTTGATTTACACCTAAAAGCACTTGAACAAATGGGTGCAAAAATTGAAATTTTACATGGTTATATACGAGCAACGGCTCCAAATGGTTTAAAAGGTGCAAAAATTGTATTTGATAAAGTAACAGTTGGTGGAACTGAAAATACAGTTATGGCAGCAGCACTTGCACATGGAACAACAACTATTATAAATGCAGCAAAAGAGCCAGAAATTGTTCAACTTTGTGAAGTAATAAGAGATGCTGGTGTAAAAGTAGAAGGAATTGGAACTTCAAAAATTATAATTGAAGGAACTGGACAAAAACTTCTTGATATTAAACCTTTTGATGTTATTCCTGATAGAATTGAAGCTGGAACTTATATGTGTGCAGCAGCAATTAAAAATCAAAAATTAACTATAAAAAAAGTAATTCCCCTACATTTAGAAGCTGTTATTTCAAAACTTGAAGAGATGAATTTTGAAGTTTTACAAGATGAAAATAGCGTTACAATTTTACCAGCAAATGAAATCAAACCTGTAAATATAATCACAACAGAATATCCAGGTTTTCCAACAGATATGCAAGCTCAATTTATGGCATTAGCAACTCAAGCAAATGGAACAAGTACAATTGATGAAAGATTATTTGAAAACAGATTTATGCACGTTAGTGAACTTTTAAGACTTGGAGCAGATATTCACCTAAATGGAAACACAGCAACAATAAATGGAAAAGCTGGAAGTTTAAATGGAACAGATGTAATGGCAACTGATTTAAGAGCTTCTTCTGCTCTTGTTTTAGCGGCACTTGTTGCAGATGGTGAAACAAATATTCATAGAATCTACCATCTTGATAGAGGTTATGAAAATCTTGAAGGAAAACTTTCACTTATTGGAGCAGATGTAAAAAGGTTTACAGAATAGCACACCTTTTAAATGATAAGCAAAAAAAAACTTGCTTATCATTTCTTTTAAGTATAAATTAAATAAAATTTTCCAACTATAAAATAAGGCATATTATTAATGAAACTAGAAATTTCTTTATTCAAATTTGATAAAAACTCTGATTATTTACCATATTACACAAAACATTTTTTAAAAATCGAAGATGAAAAAAACATCTTAGATATTTTAAATACTATAAACAAAAATGCAAAGTTAGGATTTGAAAACTGTTCTGATTTTGATTTGGTAATAAATGGAGTTTTTGTAAAAGCTTCAATAACTTTAGAAGAAGTTGTTAAAAACTTTGGAAAAGAGCTTACTATTGAGCCTATTTCAATTAGAAGAGCTTATGATGATTTATTAATTGATGAAAATGACTTTAAAGAAAAACTTTTAATTTTAAAAGACTTAGCACAAGAAGAAGATAAACTTGCATATCTTAAATTGAAACCTTATTATTATGCTTCAAATACATTAAATTATAAAAGTGATTACATTGGTGATGCAATTTTAATTTTAGCCTATGATTTAATCAAAAAAAATCCAGCAATGGCAAACTATATACTTCTTGCCCTTGATGATTATGAAATTGGAGCACAATATCATACTAGTTTAGAAAAAAGAATTTATAATTTTGATATGACTATTGAAGAAAAAATTCAAACTATTCAAAATAATCTAAATTTATTTGAACCACTTGAAAAACAAAATTTTAGAATAAATAAAACTTTGATTATTGATTTTGGAACATTTGAAGAAAATTATGAAATACAACATGATTTCAAAGATTTTAATATTGCTTATTATGCTTCTAAAGAACCTAAACAAACTTTAGAATTATTAAATAAATTAAATGCAAATATTTTAAATCTAGATTCAATGAAACTTGATTTAGCAAAAAATACATTTAATAAAAATCCTCAAATCACTTATCTTGTTGCATCAACCATTTTACTTGATGCTTTTGATAATAATGCAGATTTTTTATTAGTTGATACTTTTGAAGATTTTTATATTTTTGATTACAATAGAAAACAATTAGAAAAACTTTGTGGAAGAGAAATAATTCTTCCAGTAATTCATAGAAATGAGTTACAAAAATTAGCAAGTGGAAAACATAAAGAAGCTAAAAAAACTTTGGATAAACATCAAATAAATCCTGAAATAATATAAGGATTTTTTTGATTTCAGATTTAGATTTTATAATTCTTTCAAGTGTAATTTTAGCTTGTGTCTTACCTTTTTATATTTATAAAGAAAAAATATTCAAAAGAAAAATAAAAGCTGAAAATGAAGGATTCCCTTTATTTCTCAAAGAGTTAAAACTCTATATGCGTGAACATCATCCAAAAATTAATATTGATTATAGAATTGTTGAAAAAACAAAAAATGAAGAGAACTCTGAACTTAGACAAACATTGATTATAGAAAGTGTTATTAAACAATTTTTCAATTTTCCTTATGTAAAAGAGACACAAAATGCAATTCAAAGAGAAAAACTTTGGATGAATTATGAAGAAAAGTCAAAATCAAACCCAAAATATCCAAGTGATTGGGCATTAAGAAAAGAGTTTGCATGGAGAAGAGATAATAAATATTGTAATAGATGTGGTCAAGAACTTACTATAAATGAAACTTACACAAGTTTTGTAAAAGAGATAAAAGATGGTGGTGGTTATAATCTTGAAAATATAATAACTTTATGTGTAAATTGTAACAGAATTGTAGATTCCAAAAATCCAAAAAGTACTATTTCTTCACTTGTTTTAACGGATAAATTAATGAGTTTTATGAAATAAATTTCTAATTCCCTAAAATCTCAGAAACTCTTTTTTCATGTTGATTTTTTTCATAATTATTACTTACTTTTTCTATTTCTTTATCCAACTCTTTTGACTTCTCTTCTGTTTTTTTATCTTGTATTTTTCTTTTTAAATGATTTTCTTTTAATTTTATTAATGATTCTTCCAAATATTTATCTTCTAAACTTTTAAGTTGAGATAATTTATTTCGAATAAAAGTAATATCTTTTGTTTTTGGTATTAAATAAGGAGTTATTATTACAACTAAATTATTCTTTTTATTATTAGAAATATCATTTTTAAAAAGTTCACCAAACAAGGGAATATCACCTAAAACAGGAACTTTTTGATTTGTAGTTTCAATTTTATTTTCTATTAATCCTCCAATTATTACACTCTCACCATTATTTAAAATAGCTGTTGTTTTTACTTCTTTTTTTGAAGTATCAGCATTGCCACTTATGGTTTTAGTAGTTTTTACTCCTTCAAGTATAGTATTTATTTCAAGAGTAACTTTTGTTTCATTTGAAATTCTAGGTTTTACTTTTAAAGTTAAACCCACATCTTCTCTTTGAAAATTTTCCCTTGTTGTTCCCCCATCAGTAACACTACTTGAAGTTTTAATAGAGATAGTTTCTCCCACATAAATAGAACTCTCTTTATTATTTATAGCTAAAATTGAAGGTTCAGAAACAATATCTAAAGCTCCATTTTGTTTAAGCAAATTTAACGATGCTCCTAAAGCCAATCCAGAAGTAATATCAGGAATATCCAAACCAATTGCTTCTTTAACCAAAGAAATAGAATCCGAACCACCATTTAAACTAGAAGAAAAAGCTGTAAGTCCATTATTATTTGCACTTCCTGCAAATATTCCATAAGAGATTCCTATTTGATTTACCAACTCATCATTAACTTCAATAATTCTTGCTTGTACATAAACTTGCGCTTTTTCAACATCAAGCTTTTCAATCAAAAGCCTAAGTTCATCTATTTCTTCAAAAGAAGCTTTTACAATAATTGAGTTTGAATCTTCATCTAAAGAAATTAATGGTTTGTTATTTGGGTTAGTATAGGTATTTTTACTAATTATAGAATCAATTATTTTTATCACATTATTTGCTTCTATATTTTTAAGAGGAAATATTTTTATCTCTTTTTTAATAATTTCTTCTTTTGAAGATTCAATATTTGTGTCCAAAAGTATAGGTTCACTACTTGACTTTACAACCCTATAAATATCATCATTTAGAACTAAGTTGTAACCTTTATCTTCTAAGACATATTTTAATATTTTAGTTAATTCATTTTTATTTATAGGTTTATTTGAAACAAAATTTACATTTCCTTCTATTTCATCTGTTATTAGAATGTTTTTATTTATGATTTTGGAAGTAATTTTAATAAAATCCATTATTCTCAAATCTTTAAAATTTATATTTATATCATCATTTGAAAATAAATTAGTGAGCAAAATAACTATAAAAAACAACTTCTTCAATTTCATAAAAACTCCTAAAATTATATTTTAATAATTTAAACAGTTATTATAATACTAGAATATTTCTTAATAGTTTTGTTTTTAGAACTTCAAATTGTTCAGATGTAAGTTCAATTAAAAGATTTATTTGAGTTGAAAACTCTTTTGATTTTATATTTATGTTTTCTTGATTTAAAAGATACTCAAGTTGTGAAAGCTCAGCATAATCACAAACTAAAGTTTTTGTTATTAATTTTTGATACTCTTTAAACTCAGCTATTTTTATAACTTCGTTTACACTATCCCCATAAGCTCGAACTAATCCGCCAGTTCCTAGTTTTATTCCACCAAAATATCGCACAATTATAACTGCACTATTTATTATTTCAGCTCCTGCCATTACTGCCAAACTTGGCTTTCCACTTGTTCCTTTTGGTTCTCCATCATCACTACTATTTTCAACTATTTGTTCAAACTCATTTAAATATCTATATGCATAAACATAATGTCTTGCTTTTGGATGTTCATTTTTTACTTTTTTCATCACTTCATCAAACAAATGATAAGGCATTAAATAAGCTATAAATTTTGATTTTTTCTCTTCGAAAATACAGCTAAACTCTTTTTGAACAAACTTCAACTATAATTGCCCCCATGAGATTGG
>ERZ650300.762-NODE-762-length-19543-cov-6.395628_pt1 | contig 19543 bp, 28 predicted proteins | sample MGYA00376236_ERZ650300 | MGnify/ENA primary metagenome ERZ650300 (study PRJEB26733, sample SAMN07839303) | wastewater metagenome | biome: urban; feature: wastewater treatment plant; material: waste water | place: USA: North Carolina | collected 2016-04-28 ...
TGCGAAAGTTGTCCAGGTCTGCATACAGGTTCTGGTAACCAGCCTGTTGCAGTGGATTGAACGGGCTTTGCTGGTAGTAGGTTTCTAGCCCCCGGCCTGTGTCCAAGCTGTTGATGAGAGGTTTCTGCGCTGGCCCCCAAGGGTCTTTGCTGGCAGTCTGTTGACCACCGCCACCACCATCGCTCATTACCCCGCCCACGACTGCACCGGCCACCGGCCCGAGAATTGCTGCTGGCATGGTTAGAGTTCCTTTTCCATGGTGATGTATTTCAGGCGGTAGTCCGGGCGGCGCCGTTGGCAGCCAGGGCGCCCAGAGAAGTAAGAGCGAACACAGCCAATGGATTTGGCCCAAGCATTCACTTCATCGACAAGGGCAGGTTCGTACACCCCGGCAGAAAATGCCAGGTGCACGGCCCGCCCTTTTTTCGTGTCTTGCACTTCGGAAATGATCCAGTAGTCATTCATGCGCCAGAGCTGGGCCTGATCGTCAATGCAGCGCTGAATCCACGGCTCCACATCTGCTACGTCCGAATGATCGAACGCAGGCCGCAGCGCATCCTCCGCTTCCTTTTGGATCGCCGATATTTCGCTGGGGCGGTAGAACATCAGTCAGCCATGCCCTGTGTGCCAGTGAACCAGGATGTGCCGTTGGATGGCTGTTGGCTATTCCACCACTGCCCGATCTGGTTGCCCAGCTGCGCCCCACCCAAGGCGCCCATGAATGGGTTGCCGCCCGTCGAATTGGTTTGCGTGCCGTAGCCTTGGCCGATGCTGTTGGCCTGGTTGGAGAACCCCTGCCAATAGTTCCACGGCGTGTTCTGAATCTGCGATCCGGTTTGCAAGCCAAGCTGGTTGGCTTGTTGCAAACGGTCATAAATGTTCAAGCCAAAATTGGCACCCTGCATCTGCCAGTTCAGGTTGTCGTTATTGATGTTGCGATCAAGGTTGGCATACCCCAGGCCAAGGTTCTGCTGGCCCAGGTCGTAGTTCAGGCCTTGGCCGTAGCCTTGGCCGTACAGATTGGCGAGGGCAGATCCGATGCCCATGTTCAGGTCGTTTGCCGAATTGGCCTCTGCAACCCCCTGGCGCGACCCACCGTAGCCCCCTGCGGCGATGGACTGCGATGCGATCTGCGGCTGTACCTTGCGCTGCCAGTTGTTGGTCATCGTCCCGGTCAGCATGTCACCCATCTGCTGGAGATAGGGGTTCATGGTGGCGTTGAAGGACATGGAGCCACCAGACGAGCTGGCAGAGCCACCCGTGGTGCCGCCACCGTAGGAGCCGCCGCCACCGCCCGCAGAGCCACCAGGCGAGCCGCCGCCCATCAGGTATGGCTGCTTGTTGTTCGCCGCGTTCTGGGTGTTGGTGCTGTCGCCCAAACCGGCGGCGGCGCGGTAGGAGTCGTACCCCGCGCCGAACGCGGTATTGGCGAGTGCTGCTGAGTTATTTACGCCACCCTGAATGCCGCCTGGAGTCCACCTGTTTTGCTGCATCCACGAAGACATGTTGGTGTCTCGCGGGTTTGGTATGCCAGAACCGCCGCCGTAGTACGCTTGGTACTGCAGCGTTGGATCGTGGCCGAAACCCTCGGCAGCCAGCAGCTCGTTGGGGTTCTGCGCGTAGTGCTGCGCAGCCTGTGGCGACATGCTCGCAAAGTTGGTCTTGATGAGGCTGGTGCCGTCGGTCGAATACGCTGATGTGCCGCCGGACGTGATGTTTTGCCAGTCCTTTGCGTATTGCGGGTTGGCGTCGAAAAAAGCCTGCATGCGCTCCGGCGAACTGTCGATTGCAAGGCCGCTGGATTTATACCAATCCGGCGTTTTGTAGTCTGCTGCGAAATTCGCGTTCAGAAGTTGATCGTAGTATTGATTGCTCATGTGTCACCCCAAAAAAGACCAGCTACCGGACGTGTAGCCGTAATACCCGGCGCCGGAACCGGGGTTCCAATGCGTGCCGTCTGCCTTGACGATCATTCCGTCCTGCGGCTTTTCGGGCGCCTTGTAGCTCGTCGCCAGCAGCAAAAACGGCAGCGGCTTTGCCAGGACTTGAGCGAGGCGGTAGAACTCTTCGTCAGCACCCACCATCGGCTGGTATTGCATCAGTAGCCCCCTGTTCTGACGACATCCAGCCCCACCGAGCGCATACGCCATGGGGCAGCGCATGAAAGCCTGATTGCTAAAAAGCGTCCCTGCGCAAAGCCGTCTGCCTTGATGTCCACGCCGGGCGTGAACGAAATAGGGGCGCCCCAGGAAACTGCACCGCTCGGCGTCATGCTTGAGCCGAGCTGAATGGAAACTGCCGTCCCGGCTGTCGTGTCGATTCGCGGGCGAATACCACGAAGCAGCTTGTTCACGTCAGGGTCATCCAGCCAGATACCAGTGCGCTCCAGCGTGCCCGTGACTGGCGTTGTGCCATCGTCAGAAGATGACACATCAAAAGCGCCGATGCGCGACGTTTGCGCGAACAGCAGCCGCGCCTCGTTGGGTGAGTAGGCGCTCTCGTTCCACGTCGTCGAATCCAGATCCCAGCTCTCGGAATCCGAGTCCCAGGAGTTGGATGTGATTTCGTCAATCAGCCCCGTGGCACCATAGTTTGTTGCGCCGATGCTCCGAATGCCCCAGGTCTTGTCCTTCCAGTTCCAGACCGCTGCAATGTTGCAATCGCTGGAGCCTGTTTCGGGAAAGCAGACCAAAACCTCATTGCGCTGTGGGTTTGTAGTGACAAACGCCCGCTTGTAGTTGGTCGAGTCGATATTGCGGAAGATGAACTTGCGAACGATCCCATCGGCAATGGACTGCACACCTGACCCAGTGTTCAGCACGACATCACCGGCGGTCAGGACAACATGCCCCAGGGGTGTCATCGCTCCACAGCCACGGAACAGCATTCCAGAGTCCCCAGGAAGCCGCTGCACGGCAAAGATTGCCGGGTATCCCACGTAGCGCACCGCGTACATGGAGCGCTCTTTATAGACGATCAGCGCGTCACCCAGGGGCAGAGCGTCAACCATCAAATCCGGTGTTTCGGCAATGTCCACTTCTCCCGCGTCCAGTGTCACGTCTGTGGAATCCCACGAGTGAGGGATGGCGCCAGGGACTGCAGCGGCGCTCCACTTCATCATGTGCGGGTAGCGCGTGCCGTTCTTGGTCACATCGAAGGCCAGAAGGTAGTTTTTGAACGGCGCAAGGATTTTTGCCGTCCATGTGGACGACCAGCCATGCAATGTGCGCAGCTTTTCGCTACCGGCCCAATACTGCGGCACATCAACGCCGTTGTTCATTACCAGAACGCCGCCCAGGACGCCGCCTGTCCAGCGGTCGTCCCGAGCGCCCGTGAAGTCCACCACAGCAGCACCAGGGCCGATCAAGTGCCCGATGGTGGTGGCCGAACCACCAGGGTTGGAGGCCATTGTGTACGTGAATTCCGTTGGGCTGGTCACGGTCACGGTGAATGTGCCGTTGTAGGCGTAGGGATAGGCGCCGTACACCGTGACGCTGTTGCCAGTGGTCAAGCCATGCGCCGCCGATGTGGTCAGCGTGGCCGTTGTCGTGGCGTTGGTGATCGAAGCAATAGCAATCTCTGCCAGGCGGGTGATTTCCACGCGCGCAGTGCCGTCGTCTGCGTATGCCTTGCCGGTGCCAGCGTGCACCCAATAGCGTTTTGTCGGTACAACGTAAGCAGTCAGCCAGTAAGGCGTGATGGCTGTGGCATCGAACACACGAGGAATGCCGTTGAAACGCTGGGCGTAGCCGTTGACGAACCGCATGTTCGTCGCGCCAGACCAAAGCCCGGCTTTAAGCTCGTCGGGCGTGAGATCGAGGTTCACCCCCTGCCCGACGTCGGACAGTTGAACTATGGGCATCAGGCGCCTTCCTCTACCGCCGGTGCTGGAGGCGGTACGAAGCCGTTGTCCCATCCCCAGCCAATTGCGCACACCCCATCAGCTTGTGCGATGTGATCCCACTGGCTTGCAATGTGCGGGATGAAATCGGCATCGGCAACGATGATCTGCTCAATACGTCCGCTTTTGATGAGTGCGTATTCCATGACCGCCCCTTATTCAAACCACACAATTCGGCACCAGCCAGACCCGCCAGCACCACTGGTTTTTGTTCCTGTGCCGGTGTCGTTTGATGCCGCTCCTCCACCGGCGCCGGTGTTTGCGGCGCCTGCGGTGGCAGTGGCTGCGGCGCCGGCTAACGAATAAGCTCCATTCCCACCGCCATCGGCGCCGCGCATGTGCAAGGCGCCGTAGGTTGCAGAGCCGCCGCCACCACCGGCCACGCCATTGACTCCAGCCCCGCCGCGAGCGTCGAGCGTATAGGTTGTGTCCGTTGTGAAATAACCGATTCCACCCGCGCCATTTCCGCCGCAGCCGTTGTAGCTAGCGTTCGGGGTTGGTGGGGCGGCGCCACCTGCCGCTGTTGCCAACGCGCCAATAGAAGACGGCGAGCCCGCGTTCCCCGCAATTTGTGTAGACGTCCCAACAACCGCAGCGCCACCCGCGCCAATCGTGACTGCCTCCGCCCCCGTCAATGTGATGACGCCGGTTTTGTATGCGCCAGCATTCCCGCCCGAAGCATGGAATGCGCTGTAAGCGACTGCCCCGCTTGAGCCGCCGCCGATCAGCTCGTAGTAGCACTGCCCACCGTTCGCCAGCAGCGCAGCCGATGGGGTGAACGTGCCAGAAGAAGTAAATTCCTGGTAGCGCAGCTTGCCGCCGCCGCTTGAGAGAAACTGACTCAGATTGCTCATGGATTGACCTCAGAACAGCACCCAGCCGCGCGTGGCGTCTGCGTACACAAGGGAAAAGGGCTGCTGCGCCACGTTCAGCGTCATGTTTTCCGCAAGGCCCATGATGTTTGAGCCGTTGCGATTAATGACGCAGGTCGTCGCCCCCGATCTGTTGGAGACATGCACCACGTCACCAGACGAAGGGGTTGCAGGCAGCGTGAGGGTCAGGCTTGCCGTGAGCGTGTAGAAACCACCGTTGACGGCGTTGGTGTTCGTGCCGATGAGTGTCGGCGTGCCGTAGATGTTCGACCAGCTCGCATTTGTCCCATCGGTCGTGACAAACTTGCCGCCATTCCCCGTCTGCCCAGGCAAGGCGGCATTGAAGGCCGTTGCAGAAACAAACGCAGTGCTTGCCGCTTTCGTCGTGGCATCGCCCGTGGCCTGGGTGGGCACAGTCAGGGCGGCGGCAGTGAAGTCGTGCGTGCCGGTGTAGGTCGCACCGGATTTCGATGCCTTGCCGGTGTCCAGCGTGTTGAGCTGGGTTTGCACCCCAGTCGTGACACCGACGAGGTAATTGACCTCTGCCGCAGTCGCTGTGATCGCGTTTGTCCCGAAGTTCGGGAACTGCGTTTTCAGCACCGTTTTGACCAGTCTGAGGTGGTTGTCGCCTTCGCTCTTGGGGTCGCCTGCTGCCGGGTATGTAGGGTCTAGCTGGCTGATGTAGCTTGCGGTTTCGACTGTCATTTCAGCCCCTTGCCCGAATGCGCAGCGCAGAGCCGCTGATTGCTGCTGATTGCTCTTGAGACACCAGCGCGCTCACAGCGCTGGCGTAATTGGATGCCTCGCGCGCGGCGCTGGCGTCGTCTGCGGCCCAACGATGCACCTCGACCAGCATCGAAGCGAGATAGATCGAAGGTGCGTTGGCCATGAGCCAGTTCTCGTCCGCGTCCAGCGTTGGTGTGGCGAGCTTTGCGTAGTAGGTCAGATCGACCGGGAATGCCTGGTCATCCGATAGCACCAGGGTGGCGCCGTCCCAACTGAATGCACGGCGCTCGTGCGGCATCTTGTCCAGTGGTCGGTATTCCAGGGGCCTGTCGGGGCTGCCAGATTCGGCGATCTTGACGGCCTCCAAAAAGCCTGTGGGGCGCGTACCATTGGCAAGCGATGTGGACTGGCGCATTGCGGCGCATCGCACCTTTGGCGAGTTCGATTCGCCGTAGTAGATGCGCTGCTCTGCAAGCGCCAGGAATGTCGGCAGCATCGCGTCCAAATCAGTCCTGTGGGTGTACGCCGCCACAGCGGCCTTGATGGCGCCCCAGTTCATTTCAGATATGCGTCGTATGCGAGAAACGCCGGGTTCTCGCGGAAGAAGAGCTTGGTGGCGCGTTCGCGCTCAGCATCATCCTGAATCTGTGAAATCTGGTGGTGCACCCAAGGCGGCAGGACACCAACCTCTTTGCCTTCGCCCCAGCGCTTGCCCTCATTGCGGGCGCGCATTTCTGCAACGCGCTGCAAATAGGGCTCAGCGTCGTAGGTCTTTTTAACCACGACCTGATCGCCCTCGAAATGAATCTGCGTGCGGATGCCCGTATGCGGGTTGACCCCTTCGTCCACGCTGAATCGTCCAAAGTCCATTGCGGCCCCCCAATGAAAAAAGGGGGGCCGAAGCCCCCCTTGTTTGCTACGCAATGGATCAGCCGCCCGAGAGGTCGGCAATCTTGAAGCAGGCTTTTTCGGCCTCGACGCGCAGGGTCGCATCGACAAGCACCTGCTCTTTCACGCTGTCGCCAGAGGCCCCCAGCTTTTGCGAGAAGAACGGGCGCAGGTAGGCCATCTTGATTTCCGACAGGTCAAGGCCGTACACCAGCGTGCTGCCAGCCATCATGTAGTGCGGAACGTGCGTCATGGCGCCGAAGTCCGACACGTACACATCAGCGCCGCCGATGATCGCGCCCTGGTTGGTGCCCTTCACCTCATAGCGATTGGACGCAATGCCGGTGAAAGTCGAGGCCAGGGCCTTGTGCGCCGGGGACATGTACACAGCTTTGGGCACCTTGCCCGCGCTGATGTATGTGGCCTGCACTGCGGCGTCGTAGATGGTCTTGCTGAAAGCGCGTGGCGTGCCTGCAGTGGGCGCCACAGACGCCACACCAGACGTGTGCGCAACAGTCGAGCCGCCCGCGCCGTGGTTCGCATTGGTGTAAATCAGCGGGCCAAGACCGGTTGCCTTGGCTGCAGCAACACCCGAACCCAGCACGGCGACGTTGTTGGAGACAACCATCTTCTCCATGTCGCGCATCAGCTCTTTGTACGACTTGGCCTTGTTGTAGGCCATCGCGGACTTCATACCGGCTTTGTCCACCACCTCCGCGCGACCCGACACAAAGATCGTGTCCTGGAAGATTTGGCAGTAGTTGCCCACCCGGTTGGGAGGGGTCTTTGCCGATGCCGATGCGTCGTCGCCGTCAATGGCAGCGTTGTCGGCATTGGGTGCGCGCAGGGCGTCGCGGTTCCACTCATGCAGCGTTTGCGTAGCCTTGGCCTTGCCTGCGCTGGAGATGATTGGCGTGGTTTCGGGGTCTTGACGAGCGATGAAATCGGCCAAGTCTTCGCGGACGTTGGTTGCCGCCGTGTAGCGGGTGTAGGTATTGGTTGGGACGGCCATTTGGCGTGCTCCTTACAAATTGTGCTGTGCGATAAATGCGGCCAGGTCGTCACGCGACCCACGGCCACTACGAAGCCGCTCCACACGCTTTTTGTCTTGCGTGTCGGCGCGGGGCACGGGTGATTTCTGAGGCAGGCGCGGTGCAGCCGCAGCCTTTTGTGTGACCTCGGACTTTTTCTTTTGCAGCTCCCTGTAGGCCACGGCGTCCTTCATCACCATGACCACGGCTGGATCGTTCAGGGTCGCGAAACGATCCTGCGAAATCCCGTAGTCCTTGGACACCGTTTCAAAAATGTGCTGCAGCTTTGGCTTATCGATGCCCTTCTGCCCCAGCACACCCCAGCAACGCGCGAAGCTCTGTTGCAAGGACGCTTGCTGGTCTTGCCGTGCGCGAAACTGCTCTTGCTGCCACTGGTTTTGCAGGCCAGCAATCATGCTGTGCACCTGCTGCTGCCGGGCCTGCTCTGCGACGTAGGCCGCAGGGTCTTGGCGGGACAGCTCCAGCATCTCTTCGGGACTGCGCAATCCGGCGAGACGAGCCACAAGCGCTTGTGCCATTTGCGCCTGCTGGACATAGTGCGTCTGGGCTTCCGTTACCTTGGCCCGAACGATCTCTGTCGCCTGCTCTTCTCGCCGCGCAAGCTCTGCGGTCTTGCGGGAGTAGTCCGCGTGCCGCTGGTAGCCTGCGATGAGTTCTTTTTCGTCAACCTCGGTTTCAAGGTCCGCGCCGTCTTCGCCCTTGACGGTGACTTTGAATTTGCGACCGCTTGTCGGATCGGGCTTCTCGGCGGGGTCTTCCTCGCCATCATCCGGGCTGTCGTCATCGGTTTCCGGCTCGTCCGTGTCCTCGTCTGAGGGGGATTCGTCGGTCGGTGCAATTTCCTCTTGTTCATCGGCCCCGTCTGCTTCGGGGTTGTCGATCAGAAATTGCGCCACATCATCGGCAGAGAGCGGGGCCAAATCGGCTTGTCCGTCCATTGGATGCTCCTAAAAAACAAAACCCGCCCACATGTCACCATGGGCGGGTCGAGGGGCGTGTCTATCGCCCAAAAAGGTAGGTGACTACCGGAAAACCTTGCGCGCCAGCTTGCGGGCTGCGCCTTCGTCCCTGTGCTGGTCGAGATTCATTTGAGCGAGCTTGCCGCCCTCCACCATGCGGCGCATGATGGCCTCGAAGTCGTCTGTCACGGCGGCGAACTGGCGGGCGATCTTGAGGCCCTCGGCATCGCGTAGGTCGGTCCGCTTGAAAGCCTCGTGTGCCAGCTGGTGCAATTGCTCCATGGCTTTCTGAAACGCCGGGTTGTTGAGCACCTGGCGGGCGTCGTCGCCTTGCTTGGCGAGTTCGTGGTCGGTCACGGCTGCACCTCCCGGCCAATCTCAGCCGTTGCGGCAGCCGTGGCAGCGTCCTGCGGATTGCCCAGGCTGCCAAGGTCGGCCACCTTGACCTTCACCGATGCGTCGAGCTCGGCCTTCCATCGCTGGAACTCCATCTCACGCACATGGCGTTGGTCTTCGTACTGCGCACGCAGGGCCTGCAATTCGGCTTCCTGGCCCAGCTTCATGCGGTGCATCTCAGCTTCCATGGCCTGCCGGTTGGTGTCGGTCTGTTGCTGTGCGCGTTGGCGGATCAGTTCAAGCTCTGCCTGCTGTCGCCGCTGCATTTCGTCCGCCTGCGCCTTGAATTGCAGCTCCATCTGCTTGATCTGGCCCTGCTGCTGCATCTTGGCCTGCTCCAGCATCAGTTGAGGCGGCGGGCCCGATTGCGGCACCGGCTGGCCCTGCGGGTTCAGGATGAAGTCATTGACGTTCTTTTGCCCACCGAGCTCAACCATCTTCGACACGGTGTTGTAGATGTTCTGCGGCTGGATCATCAGCTGCCCAAACGGCGACTGGGCAAGGCCCATCTGCGTCTGCAACAGGTTCCCAAACACGGCCAATTGCTGCTGCTTGTCTCCAGTCCCCAGGCCGACGTTCACGGTCATGTCGTACTGATCGCGCCACTCGTTCGGGTCGTATTCCACGAACTCGCCGCGCAGGCGGAATGCCAGCGGCGGCATGTCTCCAGCGGTCAGCAACTTGAGGATGCCGAGGAATATCGGCTTGACCAGCGTTTCAGCGAAGATGCGCGCAATGAGCTTCACGCGTTGTTTCGCAGCGTTGGCCGTCATCATCACTTCTGCGGCGGTGCGGTCGTTTCGCAGCGCGTTGGAGTCAAGCCCCTGCTGCTGCTTTGAAACGCCTGTGCGCTTCTCTGCCATGTCGTCCACATAGGACAGCACCGGCAGAATCTGCGCGGCATTGAACGGGGTCGGCTCTACGCCCAACGCATCCTGGCGCGTCTGCCGCACGATCCCGCCAATGCGGAAATCGAGAAGGTCGTCAATCTCGACATACGGCGCGCCGTTGGCATCGGTCAGCACCGTCTTGCGCGGGTTCACGGCCAAATTCGCCCCGTTGACCATCGCCCGCGTCAGGTCGGTCTTGAGGCGCTGAATGTCCGAAACGCACTCGGAAATTGACATGCCGTCCCAGCGGTGCGTATTGATGATCGGGCTGGTCGTGGCGATCTGAACCTGATCGGTTTCCTCGTTCGATAGGATTTTGTCTGCCAAGCGATAGATCAGTCGCCGCTCTGCAATGCCGTCGCCGTCATAATCCACCAGGACGTATTCGCAACGCAGCCATCCCGTTGCGAGGCTGTCGTCCTCGCTATCAACTTCGTCATTGTCCTGCGTGAAACCACCGTCCGTGCGTTGCAGCCGGTAGTCTTCCTCCTGCGCGTCCCGCATCGCATCTTCGGATGCGCGCAATTCTGCTGCTGTCACGCCCTTGAACCCCATTTGCCGAAGATCGGATAGCGTGACCTGCATCAGACGCGCGACATAGGGACACTCGCCCAGCAGCGGTGAAGTCCATCCGCGCTTGACAATAAGCTGCTCAGGCGGGAACGCCTCGACCAGCACGCGCTTTTTGTCCTGCGTGCGGGCCACTTTCGCATTGAACAGCGGCACGGCAGCGCCCATCAATGGCTCTGCGGCCTCGATTTCGTAGCCTTCCTGCTCCAGCATCGCCAGCACGTCCAGCGGGGCGCCTTGCACCTCCTGCACGTCTCGCACTTGCTCCGTCACTGTGCGCCATTCGACCGCGCAATTCTGCGCGATCAGCGCATCCTTGAAGGCGGTGTAAAGCGTCAGGAACCCATTGTTTTGCTTATAGAAAACGTAGTTGCAAGCGTCCGTTGCCTGCTGCGCGCCTTTGACGGCATCAGCCTTCGACGGCTCAAAAACCACTGCCTCATCGCTGGTGGTGAACACGTCCAGCAGTTCGGGCAGTATCCATTCCACCGTGTCCTGTACTTCGGACGTGACGATCTGAGACCATCCATCAAGGGATTCGTCGCCAGGGTACGGCTCCCGGTAATACTCGCGCATCGAGGCGAGCCGGGTCGCGCCAATGGCCTCGACATACTGCGCAGCGTCATCCTCGTTGGACTGGAGATGCTTCAGCAGCGTGTCATCGGTCATTTTTGCCATCAGTCAGCATCCTTGTTCTTGGGTGGACGGCCACGGCGTGCAGGCTCTGGCGCGTTTTCGTCCTTGGGCACCTGGCCGCGCAGCTTCGCCTCCTGCTCTTCCTTGGGCGAGAGTGCGGGGAATGGCGGGCATCCCACGCGCTGCGAGCCGTCCGGGTAGGTCTTGATCTCGTTCATGCGAGCATCCTTCGTTTGTATTTAATGGGCTTGAGCGCTGCAGCATTGCCCATCTGGTCAACCGCCATGGCGGCATAACGGAACATGTCAGCGCCGTGGCTGTGTTCGTCGTGTAGCGGTGCGCCTGGTTCGCCTGTTTTCAGGTTGATCGTCCGCTTGTAGCGCTTCAAATGCTCCAGCAAGGCTCCAGCCTTCTCGGCGTCAAAGTACGTGCGCGGGAACATCATGCGAGTGGCTTTAATACCCTCTTCGATGCTCATGGCTGGCAGCACGGTGACGTTTTTGCCCATGCCGTTCAAGATTTCCTCGGTGCTTTTGCCGGTCTTGAAGTCCCTGGCGCGACCATCGTGCGGTATGAAGTACGTTCCTATCCGGTAGGGTCGCTTTTCCACTTCCGCAACGTACCAATCCAGGGTTCGGAATGAGTCCTCGATGTAGTCAATACACCGCACTTCGGCGCCGGATCGCTGGAAGAAACCCACGGTCATCGAGTCATTCCAACCCAAGTCCCACACGGTGTGTACCGACAGCAGCGGGTCGTACGGCACGGCACGCACGCGGTTTTGTGCATACGCCTGGTCAATCTCCAGCGCGTAAATAGCACCTTCGGCAACCCGTTTCGGCTTGCCTTCCCAAATGTTGTCGTAGTTCTCTGGATCGCGCCTTAGTGTTTCCTGGCGCTCTGCTTCGAGCACCGCAGGAAACCATGGGTTGTCCTTCCAGTTCACTTGCTCAACCAGGGCATTTGGCGGCGGGTTGGCAACAAAGCGCTGATACGTCTCGTCCGTCTCCATGTCCGGGTTCAGACTGAGCCACACCTCTGAGCCATCCTTGCGAATGGTGGGCAACAGCACATCAAACGAGCGCTTGGTGATGACCTGCGCCTCCTCCAGCCAGCAAATGTCCACGCCTTCAAACGACTTGATGGACTCCACCGTGTGCTGGCTCAGCCCCGCAAACAGGAACAGGCTGCCGTTCTTGCCGCGAATCTCAGCTTCCAGCACATCAAACGATGCCCCCAGGCCCAATGCCTGAATCTGGTCATTCAAAAGGCGGTGCACCGAGTCTTTAATGGACTTCTGCACTTCACGGCCACACAGAATGCGCAGTGGCTTCTGTGCCGCCAAAAGAATCAGCGCGCGGGCAAATGCCCACGATTTGCCAGAACCCCGCCCGCCGTGCGCCACCTTGTAGCGTGCTGGCTTGAACAGAAAGGCGAGCTTCCGGGGAAACTCAGCCTCGATTTGCATCGACCACCTTGATGACGATCTCATTGAGGACCGGGCCTCCACCCTCGCCGACATGCTCAACCCGCCCCAGCTTCGGCGCGGCGAACTCCGCCAACTTCGCCAGCAGGTCAAGCGCCTTTGCCGGGTCTGCTTTGTTCTCGCCGTGGCCCTCTGCCACTTGAGTGATCCACGTGCCCACGTTCTCTGCGTTGTCGTCAAGCAGCTTGCGGACGGTTTCGCGGAACTCGCGGTTTACCTTGTTGGGCGTGCCTTTGACGCGGCCACCGGTCTTCTGGCGCTTTCTAGATCCTTCTACAGTAGTCATGGCTCGGGTTCCTGTTCGGATTATCCGAAGTGAGGCGCGGGGCTCGATGCCGTGGCGATATGTGCCGGGATGGTGTTGGATCGGCCCCGCAAACGAAAAAGCCCCACGCGGCGAACCGGGCGGGGCTTGTGTCAGCTTCATTTTCAGGCGGCTAACCCGGCGCAAACCGGGTAGTCCTAATGCCAATGCTGACTAATGGCGCGCAATATGCCACAGAATAACCATGCGTGCAACATTTATTTATTCTTTTCCATCAACTCATTCAACGTGCGTTTCAGCCAACGAGCGCCGCCAAGCTCGATGAACTTGTCCCTCTGCGCTTGAGTGTCGGGGCGCCACGACACTGGGGCGGGCCTGGGGGGCGCTGGGGGCCTTCCAGCCCCTTCGCGTTTTCCGCCTCTCATGCTGCTTGAAACTGAAAGCTGCGGGCATACAGTCCATGGCACCGCGCGGCGTACTCCAGCCCCTTTGTGATGATGATGGCATATTGCTTCACCATTTCAGCCGACGGCTTTCCGTTGCCGCTGTAGCGCTTTTTGTCTTTGGCAATCAATTTGACAAAGCAATCAGCGCCAATTGTTCCAATCTCCCCAGTCTTCACGCCCAGTTTCAACGGGCGCCCGCAGTGCTCACAGTTGCATTCTTGTGTGTAGCCGTTAATTGTGATGATGTTGGTGGTGGTCATTCTGTTTGCTCCGTTGCGTTGTTGATGGCTCAATTGTAGCGCAACAATCAAACAATGCAAGCAAAATCACAATTTATTTTGCAACATCGTCCGGCCCGCGTCCACCAGATCAGCCAGCCCTTGCTTGCTCACGCCCAGCGAGCGAGCCATTGCCGCCGGGTTGCGCCGGTACACGTACCACCACCGCACGGCCTCTCGGTGCTTTTCTGGCAGGGCATAGACAGCCTGCTCCATCAGCGCCGCGTCAATGGTGTCCACTGGTGTGCCGATGCGCGGGGATGCTTCCCATTGCCTGGCCTTGCTCTGGTACATGCGGAACATCGGGGCAACCTGCCAGCCATGCGGGCGAACGATCACCCACCTGCGCCAGTTCTCCAGCCGTGCATGGATAGCCTGGTGGCGGTCTTGGACGTGGTTGTAGTCAACGATTTCAGTGACGCGCATCAGCATGTTCTCCCTTTCAGTTCTTTCAGCTTGGCCCTGTATTCGTGCTTGATAGCTATCAGTTCGTCCCGCTGCCACTTGTGCGGCGTGTTGTCCGCGCACAGTGCGGCGTAGCGCTCTGCCCCTATCCGGGCGATGGCCCCGGCTTCGATCTGGTGCGGCTTTGCTCCGTGCGGCCCGTTGCAGCCTTCGCACTCCCCGTGGCAGTTGTCCTCATTGAAACGGAGATGCCCAGCGGCCCCACGGCTGCGAACGTGCCCGGCGTGCTGTAACTGGCCTGGCTTGTCGGTGAAGGGCCGCCCACAGACAAAGCACCCTTTGCCCTTGTCTCGCTCCCTGATAAATCCGTTGAAGGCGATTTGCGCGTCGGCAATGAGCTGGGCGATCGTCTTGATGGCTTCCTTGCGCGCCCGGATGCTTGCTCTCTCCACCTTTGCAGCGGCGCGGGCCTTCTTGGCTTCGGCACGCTTTGCTTTCTCGGCCTGGGCATCGGCCCATGGTGCGATGCACTCGGCATGTATGCGCTGGCCAGTTTCGAGCTTTGCACGGCAGTGTGGGCATGTGGTGCGGCGGAAGGTCATCGCAGCACCCTCTTCTTGAACGGCACCAGTCGCCTCCGGTCTGACACCGGAATGGATACCAGCCCTCGCTGCGCCATACCGCGTATCGTCTGTGCCCCCACATGGAGTTCACGCGCCACATGGCTTACGAACCCTGTTCGATCCAATGCCTCCTGCACCTTGCTTGCGATGGATTTCAGGTATTGATCGTTGCGTTCCTTGTTGCGTTGGGCCACCAGATCACTCGCCGCAGAGCTCTTCATGGCGCAGCCATTCTTTCCCTTGTTAGCTTCGCTGTTTTCTTTGCATCGCTCTGTAACTTCAGCGTGGTAATCCGGGTCTAAAAGTCTTCTTTTTGCACTGTCGCGCAGAGCCTCACTGATTTCCGGGTGCACCAGCGGTCGCGTAAGCAGCAATCCATATTCAGCTTTGTAGTCTTTTGCACAGATGCCGTGCTTGTGCTTCACATGCACGCCTAGCGCCCAAAAATGCTCCCCACAAATAGCGCACTTCAACCCTCCAGGGCGGGGCTTGTAATAGCTTCTACGTGGCGTCACTGCCTTGGCCGCATTTGCGCAAGCGATACAGCAAAACCGTGAAGTCTCTACCCTAGATGGCGGCACGCGATATGAAGAACCACACTCTTCGCACAACTTCGCTACTGGCATTCGGCCTCCATCAGCACAATCCCGCGCTCTGCCGCCCACGCCATGACAAACTCGGACAGTTCGGCGCATTCGGCCTTGGTCAGCTTTGATGTGTGGCGGAACACCACATCGATACCGTGGCCGTCAATGGCCGGTAGGACTTCCACTCCTTCGCCACGGGCGCGCAGCCACGCGGCAGTGAGCAGGCGCTTCCATGTGTCCACGTCACGCTTTGCACCGGCCCATTCCACTTGCTTGCTGATTTCAGACAAGCAGGCGTGCAATAGGCGGTTCTGCGCATCGCTGCGCTTCTCTGGGCGTATTTCCAGCGTCAACCTATGCCCGGCCATTAGCCAGGCCTTTGCGTGCCTCCAGGCCGTCGATAGGGCCTGATGCGCCTGCACCGGGTTGATAAGTGGGAGGGTTATGCGCTCAGTCATCGCCGCGCACCATCCTTCCGGCCTTGCACATGTCGTCAAGCTCGTGGCTTGCCAGCTTGTCCAGCTCTGCAATTGCGCGCTTGAGGTACACGGCCTGGTCTAAAGCCTCTTCCAGCGCGTGCTGGAGCCACTCGCGCAGGGTCAACGGGTTGTCTGCCACGGTCGTGCCGTACTTTTGAATGCCCTTTGCCTGGCGTGCGGCGATTTCTGCGCACAAGTCGGCTTCAATGCCGGCCGGCAAGGCGATGAACACCGGATCAGTCATGCTTCACTCCCCAGCTTTCGGCTGTACGTGCAAGGATTTCTCCAGCCAGAGCACGCGCGCAGCGCTCACCGCGTCCGATGCGGGGCTGTGTCGATTGCAGGTGTGGATCGGGGATTTGTAGGCCCACGTCGGCCCCAGGGCGCATGGTGCGAAGCGGTGCTTTGCCATTTCCCCGGCTTTTTTGGGTGTCCAGTGTTTGCATGTGAGGCATGTCATGCATCGCCGCCCCCCGCGAGCAAATCGCCAGTGATCCACAGGGCGAACAGGATTTCGCTCTCGGGCACTTCGCCCCCGGCGCGTACCCAGTCCAATAGGCGGTTTGCTTCGGCGCGGGTTAGTGCCATGACATGCGCCCTTCCATTCCAAGGGCTTGGCGAGCAGACAGAAGCGTGGACGGGCGGATCGTGTCGCCAGCCCCTGCACGGGCCAGGATTGAGCGCGCCCAATCTTTGCCGTCGTTCTGTTTGCTGAAATCGACCTTGAGCGGGGCTGCTGGCGCAGGCGCTGGCAGACGTGGCAAACCGACTTCCTCGGCATAGGTCTTGCGCGGCGTGATGGCCTCGCAAACCTTTTCCAGTTGCGGCAGGTTGGGCGCAAACTCGGGGTTTTCTGCCATCAGCCGCTTGACGGCAGCTTCGATCACTTCGGGCGCGAACTTGGCCATGGCCGAGTCCCATACCAACATCGCAGCGGCCACGCCCTTGTCGCCACCCGCCTCGTTCTTTTCACCTGTAGCGTACTTCGACAGGAACAGGCTGCCGTAGGCGCCGTGCAGCAGCACGAAGAGCTTGCGCACCGTTACCGATGCTTCGCGTTTTTGCCGTGGCTGCGCTGCGGCTTCGCGCACGGCTTCATGGGCCAGTGTTGCAATGTGGTTCACAGGTTCACCCCGTCGTAAATCGTTGCGGCTGCTGCCGCGTAGCGGGTTTTGTTTGGCGCTTCAGCAGTGCGCTTGCCCTGCCGGTCGGCGTACCAGCCCGCGTTGAATCCCTGCCATCCAGCCTCGCAGCAGTACGACAGAGCCACCTCCATCGGCACCCCGGCCTTGTCAGCCTCCCGGCGCACTCCGGCCAGAGCGGTGTCGGTCAACGGGGCGCGCTTCTCGCGGCGCAGCCGTTGAAAGTCCTGCCATACCGGCTCCGACACGTCGTCAGGGCGGGCGGCCAAAGTGGCGGTTGTGCTGCGCTTGCGCGGCGCTACACCTTCGTTAGAAGGTGTATTAACTGGTGTTGGTGTTGGTGTTGGTGTTGGTGTTGGTGGCATTGCTACGGCATCGCAAACTTGTGCCGCGGCATAGTTTTGGTTATGCCGTGGCATTGCCGATGTAGTGCCGGTTTCTGCATCTGGCTTCTGCCAGCGCTTGTTTGCCTTGTCGCGCTGCTTCTGCTGCTTCTCTTGCATGGCGAGGATTTCGCCGTCTGCGCGATGGTTGACCCATCCCGCATCTGTGCGCTCGAAGAATTCGCCAAGCACCACTTCGACGGCCTCACGCTGGCTATCAGTCGTTGCCAGAACCAGGCGGCACACGGCACGAACGTCAAGCGGCAGCGGCTTTTCTGTGGTGTAGTAGGTGTCCAGCATCCTGCGATAGGCCGCGTCTTCTTCCCAGCTCAGATGCCGGGTGGCGCTCAGGTAGTCGCCGATGTGGAAGGGGTAGTAGTTCAAACCGCCGCCTTGCTGATCGCCCTGCGGCGCTCTGCATTCGCCCGGCCTGTCTCCTGGTTCTCCAGCACGAAGCCGGGGTAGCGCTTGGCAATAGACCGCATGGCGGCCTCGTACTCAGCAGGCGTAGCGCCAGGGTTTGCAGCAACCCATGCGCGCTTGGCGCGCTCCAAGGCGGCGAACAGGGCAGCGCGGCGTGCGCGTGTCTCAGGGCTGCAGCGCTGGGCTACGGCCTGCCAGGGGGTGCGGGCGTCTGCCCATTCCTTGGCAATGCGCATGTTATCTGCGCGGATCGCTGCGTAGGCGTTCGCCACTGCGTTGTCAGGGCTGTTGATGGGGAAGGTCATGCGGCCTCCGTAGCAAACGCTTTGTTGCACTGCTCCAGCAAAAACTGCGGGTCAACACCGATGCACGCGCAATAGGACGGGATGGCGCTCGCCATGAAAGACGGCGCAAAGGTCACAGGCAAGCCAGATGAGCGATCACCTGTAGCCTTGTCCTCAATGGCTTGCGCAATGATCGCGATAAGAAACTCAGACTCCGGGCTGCGCTCCACAGTCGCCCAACGGCGCAGCAGCTTTTCCCACGTTGCGCGCTTGTAGAAAATGGCCCGCGAGCTAGATCGCATACGGCTGATGTTCGTGAGATTCATGCGGCCTCCTTGGCTTTGCGGGCGGGCTTGGCGGCCATACGTGCCACCACGCCAGCGACACGATCAGCCGTAGCCTGTGGCAGCGTTTCGGGCCAGAGATAGATGGTTTGCACGGCGCGGTAGCCCATGGCTTCCGCCGCCTTCTTTGGCGTGCCGCCAAGCAATTCGATTGCGGTTTGCTTTTTCATGCTCGTATTGTAAACATGTTTACAGCTTCATGGGCAACCATATTTTTTTGTAAATTTTTCTACAAATACTTGCCACCTTGGCTGTAAACATGTTTACAATGCACCCATCGCAGCAAAACGCAGCGACAGGGTGACAAGCCATCGAGCAGGCCGCCGACAGGAACCTTAAAAACTGAGGGTGATGTGATGGGCGGAATGCGCAGGCTGATGCGCAAGACGTGGATGGCCGGAGGAGCTTGGCGGCAGGGTTCGGGTACTTTCCCTTATTAAGCCTCGCTCCATAAGGCCAGCGGCTGCCCCATGCCGGAGTTCAGCACCGGCCCGCCCTTCACATCACCTTCAAACGTCCCTGCGGATCAACTGGTGCCAGCTTGTCACCAGTTGGCAGCTCTTGAATGAGTAGTGGGCGCGGGCACCGGGCGTGAGACGGTGATGAGGCGGTAGCGCCAAGAAACGAAAGCTGCCAAGCCCAGGCGGGCGCTCAGGTGGGCGCAACAAGCCGGGTTACAGGGCGCTGATAGTCATCAGCAAAGCGCGGGCCAGCCGCGCAGCGGGAGCCTACTCAGTAGGGAGATGCCCGCGAGGCCTTGGAAACAGGGCCGAAACCAGAGCCTTGCGCGCAGGGCTGTGGTTTTCAAGGAGAGTGAGATGCAAATCGAAGTCGGCAAGACATATCAAACCCGCGAAGGCGGGACAGCCCAGATTTCAGCGATCCATGAAGACGAGCCCATTTATCAAATTTGTGGGCGAATCACTGAGCCGTCTGGTGCCGTTCGTTGCGCATTCTGGACACTAGCAGGCCAGTACGTTGCTGGCAGAAACAGTGCTTTTGATCTGCAACCCTAACCCCCATCCCGGCCCAGCGCTGGGGCCATCAAATCTGCTCACTTGCCACGGCTGGCCACCGTGGCGCCGAAAGGCTTTCCGATGCTGTGTCCCAGGTAGCGCCTGCGGGGCGGCGTGAGGATGTAGTGAGCAGATTTGATGGTGGACTTTGTGGGTCACGAGTTGACTTGTGTTGCCACCAGAGGCTGTGACGTCACGGCTGGAGCGAGTGAAAGCCTCGACAAGCCATCCGGGTGAAAGGCCCCCGGAGCCGATTTCCACCGCCGTCGGGGCGCACCTCCTCCCTCCCTCTCTCATTCCCCCGGCACGCCCTGATGGGCAGCGGCCCGCACGCAGGCCAGGTGCGTTTGCAGGTTGCGCTGGAGATCACCTGGCACCGACGGCGTCTGGGCGGCGGCGACACACAGGGGGGTGGAGAGCGAGAGCATCGGGCGTGTGGCAGGCAATGTCAGTGGCTGGCTGCGCCCACATGGGCGTCGGGCTTGACCCGGT
>ERZ650300.763-NODE-763-length-19525-cov-38.451669_pt1 | contig 19525 bp, 14 predicted proteins | sample MGYA00376236_ERZ650300 | MGnify/ENA primary metagenome ERZ650300 (study PRJEB26733, sample SAMN07839303) | wastewater metagenome | biome: urban; feature: wastewater treatment plant; material: waste water | place: USA: North Carolina | collected 2016-04-28 ...
CCGAGATGGGCGAGGCCTACCCCGAACTCAAGGCCGGCCAGCAGCGCGTCACCGACATCCTCAAGCAAGAGGAAGACCGCTTCTTCGCCACCATCGAGCAAGGCATGGAAATATTGGAGAAGGCCATTGGAGTGGACCTCCTCGTTCAAGAGTTGGAGCAACAAGGCGCAGGTGGTCTTGTTGTGGGTCCGCTCAAGACACCCGTCGAGAATGTTGGTGAGCATTGGTTATTTTCACTTCGTGAAACTGCCGGGAGCTTCCAGCGCTATGACTTCTTCGATTTGGGGCGTTTTAATAAGAGCTTCGAGTCGATCAAGAACTCTCTGCTGGGGCTGATGAAGTTGCGCCCTGAGGATAGTCATGCCAAAGGGTCTCGTTTCGACTCGGTTGTGTTTGTGCGTCTGAGCGATAAAGATGCGCTTGATGCGGTTGAGGTAAAGCGTTGGCTTGAAGCTGAATTGCCGGGGAGATTCGACGTTCGAGTGTGGTCGCCCAGTGGATCCGTGTTCAACGGCGAGACCGCCTTCAAGCTCCACGACACCTTCGGCTTCCCGCTCGACCTCACCGCCGACGTGTGCCGCGAGCGCAACGTGACCGTCGACGGCGCCGCCTTCGACGCCGCCATGGCCCGCCAGAAGGAGCAGGCCCGCGCCGCCGGCAAGTTCAAGATGGCCGCCAACCTCGAGTACGACGGCCCGGCCACCACCTTCCACGGCTACGACACTCTGGAGCACAAGGGCAACATCCTGGCGCTCTACAAGGATGGCGTGCCCGTCAATGAACTCGCCGAAGGCGACATGGGCGTGGTGGTGCTGGAAGACACCCCGTTCTACGCCGAATCCGGCGGCCAGGTGGGCGACCGGGGCGAGCTGCGCTCCGTGCACGGCATCTTCGCGGTGGAAGACACCCAGAAGATCCAGGCCACCGTGTTCGGCCACCACGGCGTGGTCACCACCGGCAAGCTCACCGTGGGCAACGGCGTGACCGCCAAGGTGGATCTGCAGGCCCGCGCCCGCACCGCCCGCCACCACTCCGCCACCCACCTGATGCACAAGGCCCTGCGCGAAGTGCTGGGCGATCACGTGCAGCAGAAGGGTTCGCAGGTCGATCCCGACAAGACCCGCTTCGACTTCGCCCACACCCAGCCGGTGACGGCCGAAGAGATCGCCCGCATCGAGCGCATCGTGAACGACGAGATCATCGCCAACGCCGCCACCGACGCCAGCGTGATGGACATCGAATCCGCCCAGAAGACCGGCGCGATGATGCTCTTCGGCGAGAAGTACGGCGACGAAGTGCGCGTGCTCACCATCGGCTCGTCGAAGGAACTCTGCGGCGGCACCCACGTGGCGCGCACCGGCGACATCGGCCTGTTCAAGATCACCCTCGAAGGCGGCGTGGCGGCCGGCGTGCGGCGGATCGAGGCGGTGTGCGGCGATGTGGCCGTCGGCCTCGTTCAGCGCGTGTTTGATGATTACGAAAACCTGTCTTTTGAGCTTGGTTTTGCATCTGTCGCGGGCTCTACCGCTACCGAGCAAGCTGCGAAGCTCAAGGCGAAGCTGCACGCGGCGGAGAAAGAAATCGCCCGCCTCAAGAGCAAGCTCGCCGCCAGCCAGGGCGACGATCTGGTCAATCAGGCCGCCGACGTGGCCGGCGCCAAGGTGCTCGCCGCGACGCTGGAAGGCGCCGACGTGGCGACCCTGCGCGAAACCCTCGACAAGCTGAAGGACAAGCTGAAGAGCGCCGCCGTGGTGCTGGCTAGCGTCAATGACGGCAAGGTGAGCCTGATCGCCGGCGTCACCGCCGATCTCACCGGTAAGGTCAAGGCTGGCGAGCTGGTCAACTTTGTGGCCCAACAGGTGGGCGGCAAGGGCGGCGGCCGTCCGGACATGGCCCAGGCCGGCGGTACCGATGCGGCGGCGCTGCCCGCGGCGCTGGATTCGGTGGTCGGCTGGGTGGCCGGCAAGCTGTAAGCCGCATCCCCGCACAAAAACAAACCCGGCCTTGAGCCGGGTTTGTTTTTTGGAAGCCGCGAAACCCGCGGTGATCGCGGGCCGGGCGGTCAGAACATCAGCCGCGAGGCATTCACGTCGAACGCCGCCGCTGAGGTGATCTCCGGCACGCTCTCGCCCCGCTCGAGGCGCTCGATGCGCTCCTTCTGGGCTGCGCAGGTTTTCTCGAGTTCGGCCACCCGCTTGTCCAGGTGCTTGATGCGCCACTGGCGGCGCAGGGTGCCCGGGGTGGAGACCAGCGCGACGATCAGCCCGCCGATGGCAAGCGCCACCAGGAGCAGGACGCCCAGGGGGCCGGTGAAGGATGAGCCCAGCAGCGTGACCGTCACTTCGGTCGTGTTGGCGGTGGCAAAGATGACGCTGGCAATCGTGATCAGCATGCCGACCAGGGTGAGCAGTTGCATGGCCTTCTCCTTGTTATTGGCGGACCAGGTCGATTCTAGTGCATTCCATGCGCAGCCCACAGCCCAGGATGGGTATCGCTGGCTGTGCTGCCGGTTTCCAATCGAATGCGCGAGTAGCCCGTCGCGCTACCCGCAGCTTCAATGAAGAACGCCCCGTGGCGGGTGAGGCCACGGGGCGTCGGTCTTGCTACCTGTCTGGCGCGTGGTGCGCGTCAGGCGGTCAGGCGCTCGGCCTGGGCAGTGCGGAAGGCGTCGAGCCGCTCGGCCTGCAGCTTGCGGGCCACGGCCAGGTTCTTCTCCTTCACGTGGCCGAAGCCGCGGATCTCGTCCGGCACGCTGGCAAGGGCGACCGCCGCTGCGTGGTTGCTGGGCGAGAGCTTGGTGACGATCTCGTCGAGGGTCTTGATGTACTCGTCGATCAGGTCGCGCTCGGTGCGGCGTTCCTCGGTCTTGCCGAACAGGTCGAGGGCGCCGCCACGCAGCTTCTTGAGACCGGCGAGGCGCTGGAAGGCCTTGAACATCCACTGGCCGTACTGCTTCTTCTGCAGGTGGCCGGTGGTCGGATCGCGGTCTGCCAGCAGCGGGGGCGCCAGGTTGTACTTGACCGTGTAGCCGTGCTTGAACTGCGCGTCGAGCTGGGCCAGGAAGGCCGGGTCGGTGTGCAGGCGGGCGACTTCGTACTCGTCCTTGTAGGCCATCAGCTTGTACAGGTAGCGGGCGGCCGCCTCGGAGAGGGCGCTGCCCGGCAGCACGCGCTGCTCGGCGGCGACGACGCGCTTGATCACGTCGGCGTAGCGCTTGGCATAGGCTTCGTCCTGGAAGGCGATCAGCTCGGGCACGCGCACCTCGATCAGCCGCTTCACCTCGCCCTGGGCGCCGACCGAGTCGACGATCGCCCGGGCGGCGGCCGACAGCTGCGGCTGCGGGTTGAGGGTGAAGACCCCGGCGCCGGCCTGACGGGCAATCTCGGCTTCGACGAAGGCGCGATCCACCACCACCATGCGGCCCCAGCGGAAGGCGGCGAGGCTTTGCTCGACCCCCACGCCGGAGTTCTTGATCGCCTGCTCGATGGATTCGGCCTTCAGCGGAATGGTGCCCGCCTGGAAGGCCACGCCGACCATGAAGTTGTTGGTCGCCATCGCATCGCCGAAGAGGCCCTCGGCCATCGCCTGGCCGTCCAGGAAGACGTTGTCGTCCTTGCGGGTGACGCGGTCGATGCCGGCGGTCAGGGCGGCCACGGCCGGGAACTGGTTGCGCCGGTTGGTGACCATCTGGCCGGTGGGCGTCTGGGTGGTGGAGACGATGGCGATGGTGCGGTTGGGGCCGCACTTGTCCAGGTTCTTCGGATCGGTCGCGTTCAGGATGTCGAAGCCCAGGTACAGGTCGGCACGCCCGTCGGAGATCTTGTTGGAACCCTGGAACGGCTTGTGGGTGATCTTGATGTCGGAGATCACCGCGCCGCCCTTCTGGGCGAGGCCGGTCTGGTCGAGGCCGATGACGTGCTTGCCTTCGAGGCGCGCGGCGTTGGCGAGGGTGGCCACGACGGTGACGGAACCCGTGCCGCCGATGCCCATCACGTGGATGCCCACGCCGATGGTGTCGTCGATCTTGTTGACCGGATCAGGCAGCGCGCGGTCGAGCACCGGGATGCGGCCTTTCTTCTTCTTGGGCGCGCCCTCCGAGGCCGGCGCCGGGTTGGGGGTGACGGTCAGGAAGGACGGGCAGAAGCCCTTCACGCACGAGAAATCCTTGTTGCACGACGACTGGTGGATGCGCGTCTTGCGGCCGAACTCGGTCTGCACCGGCTCCACGCTCATGCAGTTGGACTTCTCGCCGCAGTCGCCGCAGCCTTCGCACACGCGCTCGTTGATGACGACCACCTCGGCCGGCTCTTCGGCCTTGCCACGGCTGCGGGCGCGACGCAGCTCGGCGGCGCATTCCTGGTCGTGGATCAGCACGGTGGTGCCGGGGGTGGAAGCCAGTTCGCGCTGGGCTTCGTCGAGGCGGTCGCGGTGCCAGACTTCGGTGTGGCCGGCCAGGGACACGCCGGAATACTTGCCCGGCTCGTCGGTGGTCACGATCACGCGGCGCACGCCGTTGGCGAGCAGGTCGGACACCATGTTGGCCACCGGGTTGGCGCCCTGGATCGCCTGGCCGCCGGTCATCGAGGTGTGGGCATTGACCAGCAGCTTGAAGGTGATGTTCACCCCGGCCGAGGCGGCGTAGCGGATCGCCAGGCTGCCCGAGTGGGCGTAGGTGCCATCGCCCATGTTCTGGAAGATGTGGCCGGTCTCGGTGAAGGGCGCCATGCCGATCCACTGGGCGCCTTCGGCCCCCATGTGGGTGCCCATCACCACGTTGCGGTTCATCCACATGGCCATGGTGTGACAGCCGATGCCGGCCGACACGATGGTGCCTTCCGGCGCCACGGTGGAGCTGTTGTGCGGGCAGCCGGAGCAGTACCAGGCGGTGCGGGCGGTGGTCGGCAGCTTGGTGCGGGCGTGGATCTCGTCGAGGCGCTTGAGCCAGGCTTCGGCGGATTCGATGCGCGTCTTGCGGCCGAGGCGCTTGAGCAGCGCCCGCACGATCACGTCGGATTCGAACTCGCCGTAGTGGGGCAGCAGCTCCTTTTCTTCCTCGTCGAACTTGCCGACGATGCGCGGCGCGTTGGCGCGGCCGTACAGCACCTGCTTGGCGAACATCTCGAGGAAGGGACGCTTCTCTTCGATCACGAAGATCTCTTCGAGGCCTTCGGCAAACTCGCGGACGATGGTCGGTTCCATCGGGAACAGCATGCCCATCTTGAGCACGCGGATGCCGTAGCGGCGCAGCGCGGCGTCGTCCAGGCCCATCTCGAGGAAGGCCTGCATCAGGTCGTTGTAGGTCTTGCCGGCGGTGATGATCCCGAGCCACGCGTCCGGGTTGGGGATCACGATGTTGTTGAGCTTGTTCTCGCGGGCGTAGCGCTTCACCACTTCCAGGCGGCGGGTGTAGAGCGACTGCTCCATCTCCAGCGCCTCGACGCGCACGTTCATGCCCAGGTTCATGTTGGGCGTGAAGAGCTTGCCGTCGAAGGTCAGATCCGGGGTGATGAAGTTGAGGCGGGCCGGATCGACATTGGCGGTGCCGGTGCCGTCGGCCACGTTGGTGACGATCTTCATGCCCATCCACACGCCGGCGAGGCGCGACATCTGGTAGCCGTGCAGGCCCAGGTCGAGGATTTCCTGCACGTTGGCCGGGTAGAGCGACGGAATGCCCACGTGGAAGAGCATCGGCTCGGATTGCGAGCACAGGGACGAACTCTTGCAGCTGGGGTCGTCGCCGGCGATGGCGAGCACGCCGCCGTTCTTGCCGATGCCGGTGTAGTTGGCGTGCTTGAGGGCGTCGCCCGAGCGATCCACGCCCGGCGCCTTGCCGTACCACATGCCGGTCACGCCATCGAACTTCGGCTTGCCGACGGTGTGCATCATCTGGGTGCCCCACACGGCGGTGGCGGCGAGGTCTTCGTTGAGGCCGTCAACGAACTTGATGTTGTGCTCGAGGAGCAGCTTTTGCTGCTTGATCAGTGCGGCGTCGAGCATGCCGACGGGAGACCCGCGGTAGCCGGAAACGAACATGCCGGTCTTGAGGCCGCGACGTTCGTCGGTGCGAACCTGGTCGAGGGTCAGCCGAACCAGCGCGTCGATGCCGCCGAGGTGGATTTCTCCAGACTCTTTGTTGAACACGGTGGTGAGGTTTTGCTTTGATGACATGGAATTGTCCTCTTGTTGTCTCCGCCCCCAGTCCCTGGTTTTTTGGGGCAGCACTAGGCTTGCTGAGCTGTCGCCACGATAAAACCGACTGGATTCAGGATCGGGTTACTGCAGCCAGGCGCGACCGGAGCCGGCTGCGCCTGGCGCCCGAGCACCACTTTCCTCGTTCCGGCGCGGCCCCGGCCCAGTCTCGTCGAGACAGGGCCGGGCAAGCGGCTGGCCGGCGTCGGGTCGGTGGCGCTTCTGGCTTTAGACGAAACGCATCGAGACGGAGCCGAGGTCCTGGAAGCGGACATTGACGTTGTCGCCCGGATTGACGGTGATGGCTTCGGTGACGCCGCCGGTCATGATGAAGGTGCCGGCCGGGATCTCCTGGCCGCGGGCGCCCAGGTGGTTGGCCAGCATGGCGACGGCGGCCAGCGGGTGGCCCAGCACGGCGGCGCCGGCGGCCATGGCCTTGATCTCGCCGTTGATCTCGAGCACCACGCCCAGGGTGCGCAGGTCGAGTTCGTCGAGGTTACGCATGTTGCCGCCGATCACGAAGCGCGACGACGAGGTGTTGTCGGCGATCACGCTCTTCAGGTCGAACTTGAAGTCACGGTAGCGGGAGTCGATGATCTCGACGGCCGGCAGCACGAAATCCACGGCGGCCATCACGGCGCCCACGTGGCAGCCGGGGCCCTTCAGCGGGGCCTTGGTGACGATGCAGATCTCGGCCTCGACCTTCGGGTGGATCAGCTCGGCGTGCTTGATCTCGCCGCCGTCCGGGCGGGACATGTAGTCGGCGACGAAGCCGAACACCGGGGTCTCGACGCCCATCTGCTTCATCTTGGCGAAGGAGGTCAGGCCGCACTTGAGGCCGGCGACCTTGTTGCCGCGGGCCTCCTTGCGGCGGCGGATCTCGTCCTGGATGGCGTAGGCGTCATCCCAGTCCATGTCCGGGTAGTCGTCGGTGATCTTGGTGACGTCGTGGGCCTGCAGTTCGGCGTTTTCGAGGTGCTCGGCGAGCTTCAGAATGGTTGCGTTGTCGAGTTTCATTGGCTGTGTCTCTCTTTTATTCAGTTATTCAGTGTCAGATGAAGCGGACCGAGGTGCTGCCGAGGCCGCCGACGGAGCACACCAGGCTGTCGCCGGCCTTGACCGGGACGAGCGGGGACTGGGAGCCGGACAGGATCACTTCGCCGGCCTTGAGGCCGATGCCCAGGCGGCCGAGGGTGTTGGCGAGCCAGGCCACGGCGTTGACCGGGGAGCCTTGCACGGCGGCGCCGGTGGAGGTGCTGATCACTTCGCCGTTCTTCTCGAGGACCATGCCGGCCAGGGCCAGGTCGATGTCACGCGGGCTCTTGCGACGGCCGCCGAGGGTGAGCACGCCACACGAGGCGTTGTCGGCGACGGTGTCCTGGATCTTGATCTTCCAGTCCTGGATGCGGGAATCGACGATCTCGAAGCAGGGCACCACGCATTCGGTGGCGCGCAGCACGTCGGCGGCGGTGACGCCCGGGCCCATCAGGTCGGACTTGAGGATGAAGGCCACTTCGGCCTCGGCGCGCGGGGCGATCATCTTGCTGGTGTCGACGGCCTCGCCTTCGTTGAAGACCATGCCGGAGGTGAGCATGCCGAAGTCGGGCTGGTTGACCTTGAGCATGTCCATCACGACCTTGCTGGTCACGCCGATCTTCTTGCCGATGATGGTCTCGCCGGTAGCTTCGAGGCGGCGGGCGATCATGCGCTGCTGGATCTGGTAGGCGTCCTCGATGGTGATCTCGGCTTCGCGGTCGGTCAGCGGGGCGACGGGGGTACGGGTGACGAGGGCGTTGTAGAGTTCGTCGCCGTATTGTTCGATCTTGGATTTGTTCAACATGGGGAAAACCTCGGATGTCAGGAAGTCTGCTGGTCGGCTTCGGCGAGGAAGTCGCCGACGAGCCGGTTGAAGCGGGCGTTGTGTTCGATCTGCGTCCAGTGGCCGCAGTGGCCGAACACATGAAGCTGGGCGTTCGCAATCCACTCGGCAAGGGTAAGCGAGTTGGATAGCGGAATCACCTTGTCTTCGCGGCCGTGGATGATCAGGGTCTCGTGGGGCAGGGCGCGGATGTCGGCTTCGCGGCTGGTCATGGCGTCCACCCAGCGCTGGCGCGGGGCGGGGAACATGGCCGCGAAGGACTCCTGGAAGCCCGGGCGGATGCTTGCCTGGTAACGCAGCTCGGCGAGTTCGTCGGAGACGAGCTCACGGCTCCAGGCGAAGTAATCCATGATCCCGCGCATGGCTTCGAAGGAGGGCTGGTAGCCCCACACCGCGTCGAGCCCTTCGGTGATCTCGAAGGGCACGCCGACCGAACCCATCAGCACCAGCCGGCGCACCCGCTGGGGCGCGCGGATCGCCAGGGCCATGGCCAGGGCGCCGCCGAAGGAGTTGCCCACCAGGTCCACCTGCTCGAGCCCGAGGGCGTCGAGCAGATCGAGGGCCTGCTGGACCCAGGTGTCCATGCCGTACTGGATGCCTGCCGGACGGTCGGTGTAGCCGAAGCCCACCATGTCCGGGGCGATCACCCGGCGATCCTTCGCCAGCGCGGGGATCACCAGCCGCCAGTTGGCCCAGGCGGAGACGCCCGGGCCCGAGCCGTGGATCAGCAGCACCGAGGCGCCGCTGCCCACGTCATGGACGTTGGTCTCGAACCCGCCGGTGCGAACGCGCGTGCCGATTTCGGGATTCTGAATCATCGCCGGTGGCTCAGTACTTGACCATCACGTTGCGCAGCTCGGTGTAGAACTCCAGCGAGTGCAGGCCGCCTTCACGGCCGATGCCGGACTGCTTGGAGCCGCCGAACGGGGTGCGCAGGTCGCGCAGGAACCAGCTGTTGACCCAGCACAGGCCCACTTCGATGGCGTTGGCCAGGCGCATGGCGCGGCTGATGTCCTGGGTGTGGATGGAAGTGGCAAGGCCGTAGCGGTTGGCGTTGACCTTGTTCAGCACTTCGTCTTCGCTGTCGAACGGGCTGATGTGGCAGCACGGCCCGAAGATTTCTTCGGTGACGACGGTGGCGGTTTCCGGCAGGCCGGTCCAGATGGTGGGCTCGACCCAGCAGCCGTCCTTCAGGTCTTCCGGCATGTCGGGGATGCCGCCGCCGAAGACGATGTTGGCGCCTTCTTCCTTGGCCTTGGCGTACATGCCCAGCACCTTGGCCTGGTGCTTCTTGCTGACCAGCGGGCCGATCTTGGTGTCGTGGTCGAAGGGGCGGCCCGGCTTCATCTGCTCGGCTTTTTCCTTGAGGGCGGCGACGAACTTGTCGAAGATCGGGCGCTCGACGTACACGCGCTCGGTGCCGAGGCACACCTGGCCGGCGTTCTCGAAGCAGGAGCGGGTGACCGTGGCGACGGCGTTGTCGAAGTCGGCGTCGGCAAACACGACGGCGGCGTTCTTGCCGCCCAGCTCCAGCGACACCGGGCGGATGCCGACGGCGGCGGCCTGCATGATGGCGGTGCCGGTGCGGGTCTCGCCGGTGAAGGTGATGCCGTTCACGTCCGGGTGGGCGGTGAGGAAGGAGCCGGCGGAGTTCACGCCGTAGCCGTTCACCACGTTGTACACGCCGGGGGGTACGCCGACCTTGTTCATCACTTCACCCAGCAGGGTGGCGGTGCTGGGGGTGTCTTCGGAGGGCTTCACGACCACGGTGTTGCCGCAGGCGAGCGCCGGGCCGGCCTTCCAGGTCATCAGCAGCAGCGGCAGGTTCCACGGGCAGATGATGCCGATGACGCCGCGCGGGGTGCGCACGCCGTAGGAGCGGGCAGTCTTGCCGTCCGGGGTGCGCATCTCGAAGGATTCGGTGGACACGTTCTTGATCGTGTCGGTGAAGATCTTGAAGTTGGCCGCGCCGCGCGGGATGTCGATGTGCGAGGCGAGGTGGGCCGGCTTGCCGGTGTCGGCGATCTCGGCCTGCAGGAAGTCGTCGAAGCGGTTGTTGATCTCGGCAACGATGGCGTCGAGCATGGCGCAGCGCTCGACCACCGACAGCTTGCCCCAGGGGCCCTTCAGGGCGGCCTTGGCGGCGGCGACGGCGGCGTCCACTTCGGGCTGGCCGGCTTCATAGACCATGCCGATCAGCGAGTTGTCGACCGGGTTGCGCTTCTCGTAGGTCTTGCCGCTGAGGTTGGTGACGTACTCACCGTTGATGAAATTCTTGATCTCTTTCATGTCGTACTCTCTTTTAGTGGTGTCTCGGCCCTGCTCACCGCTGTGCTCCGCATCGACCGGCTGTTCATCCATCGGTAAGGCAGTGAGCGTGAAAGGATTCACGATCGATAGAATAGCCTATTTTCCGATATTTTTTAAAAATCTCGATATTTTTTTAAGGCGGATCAGAAGGAAAAAACCGCGCATCGGAGGCCGGTGCGCGGTCGGTGTTTCTGATCAGGTGAACACGCTCAGGAAGGCTTCGTTGAGCTTGCGATCGTGGTAGAAGATCGCCGGTCCGAGGGACTCGTCGTACCAGGTGATGGGCGGCTTGTCCGGGTAGTAGATGTAACCACCGGCGAAGACCTCGTTGCGGTTGCCCGACGGGTCGAAGAAGTAGATCGTCTCGCCGCGGGTGATGCCGTGACGGGTCGGGCCGATGTCGATGGAGGTCTTGGTGCGCGACAGAATGTCGCCGGCACGCAGGACCTGCTCCCAACTGCGCAGTTCGAACGAGGCGTGGTGGAACTTGCCCTTCACCGGCTGGCGGATGAAGGCCACGTCGTGGGCCTTGTTCGAGCAGGACAGGAAGGCGCCGATCATGAAGTCCTTGTTTTCGGACAGGCAGACCTTCTCGGCGAGGCCGAAGCCCAGCACTTCCATGAACAGCTTGACGGTGCCGTCGAGGTCATCGCCGTACAGCAGGCAGTGGTCGAAGCGCGACGGGGCGATGCCCTTCAGGTTGTCGGGCCACGGGTCCGGGTTGACGTCCTGCCCGTCGGTGCCGCAGTTGTTGCCAACGATGTCCTTCTGGGCGTAGAGCTCCATCACGTGGCCGGTGGGCACCGTGAAGCGGAAGCGTTCGCCGGTGGCGAGCAGCTCGCCGGCGGGAACCCAGCTCATCTCGGTGGCGAGGCCGGATGCTTCCACATCGGCGGCCAGCTTCTTGAGGGTGGCGGGGGAGTCAACCTTCCAGCCCATGTAATCCATGCCGGCTTCGTCGGCTTCACGCAGGATCACGCTGCTGTGGTCCTGTTCGTCCCACCCCTTCAGGTAGACGCGGTTCTGGGCGTCGCGGGCGACTTCGATGAGGCCGAGCACGTCGCGGTAATGCTTGACGGCCGGTTCCAGTTCGAGCACGCGGATCGAGACGTGCCCGGGGCGCAATACGCCGGTGAGTGCCATTCAATATCTCCTCTTCGGGTTGATTTATGTGCGTCGTCGCCTGAAACCCGAAACCGGGCGATCGACTTGTACCGGTCGGGCTGCGTGTGCAGTCCCTCGGCTGTTTCGACCCGTAGGTCGCTCTGCGGGTGAAGCATCTCGTGCTGCTTGTGCGCGCAAAAACGTGCACGCCCCATAGCATAGCCAAAAGTCTCAAAATTTATCAGCAATATCGATATTTTTTGAGAGGACGCACTGCGGCGGGTTGGGCGGTGAAGCCCGCGCCGGGGTGTCGGCCTGTTCGGGGCCGCAGGCAACGCGGGGTTTGCGGGCCCCGGCACCGTGTCGGTGGCCGGGGCGCTGCGGGTGGATCAGTGGGCGGTGGCCGAGCGGCGGGTGTTGATGAGCGCGACGGAGATCAGAGCGATCACGGCGGGGACGGCGATGGCCATGAAGTTCTGCTCGAGCGGGAGCTTCATGCCCACCAGCATGCCGATCACGATCGGGGCGAGGATGGCGCCGCTGCGTCCCACGCCAGAAGCCCACCCGATGCCGGTGGAGCGCACCGACATCGGGTAGTACTGACCCACATAAGCGTAGGTCAGGATCTGGGTGCCGATGGTCGAGGCGCCAGCCAGGCCCACCAGGATGAACAGCACCTCGGTCGGCACCTTGTAGCCAAGCAGCGTGATCGACACCGCGGCGAGCGCGTAGAAGCCGAGGAGCACGTACTTGATGTGAAAACGGTCAGCCAGCCAGCCACCACCGATGGCCCCGATCATCGCGCCGAAGTTGAGCACGAGCACGAAGGTGAGGGCGGAGCCGAGGCTGTAGCCGGCGCTGGCCATGAGCTTGGTGAGCCAGGAGCTGAGGGCATACACCATGAACAAGCACATGAAGAAGGTGACCCAGAACATCAGGGTCGAGAAACCGCGGCCTTCCTGGAACAGCTTGCCGATCGGCGCGCCGTGGGCCTTGTGGGCGGCGGGCAGGGCAAACTCGTCGGCGGCCGACGGGGTGTAGCTCGGCTCGAGGCGCTGGACGATCGCCTTCAGCTCGTCGATGCGGCCGGTCTTGATGAGGAAGGGCATCGACTCGGGCAGCGACTTGAGCACGAAGGGGATCAGCACCATCGGCGCAGCGGCGGCGAAGAACACGTAGGACCAGCCGTAGCTTTCGATCAGGCCCTTGCCCAGCACCGCGGCGAGCATGCCACCCACCGCGTAGCCGCTGAACATCAGCGTCACCAGCGTGCTGCGCATCTTGCGGGGCGAGTACTCGGTCATCTGGGCGACGACGTTGGGCATCACGCCACCGATGCCGAGGCCGGCCAGGAAGCGGGTCACGCTGAAGCTGACCGGGTCGGTTGTCATGCCGGCAGCGGCGGTGAAGGCGCTGAACAGCACGATGCAGATCACGATGGCCCAGCGGCGGCCGATCTTGTCGGCGATGGTGCCGAGGAAGATCGCCCCGAACATCATCCCGAACAGGGCTGAACTGACCATGTAGCCGGCCGTGGCGGGGGTGACGCCCATCTCCTTCATGATCGAGGGGAGGGCGATGCCGGCGACGGCGAGATCGTAGCCGTCGAAGATGATGATGAGGGCGCACCAGAACAGGACGATGCCGTGGAAGCCGTTGAACTTCGCGTGGTCTGACAGGTGGTGGATGTCTACTCGGGCCATTTGTCTCTCGATTTATGTAGTTATGGGCTGGCGGGTGTGGGACGCCGGGGTAATGGCTTCAGCCGAGGTCGCCGCCACCGACCGGGATGATCGTTCCGGTGATGTAGGCGGACTCGTCCGAGGCCAGAAAGAGGATCGGGGCGACCTGCTCGTCGATCGTGCCGTAGCGGTGCATCAGGCTGGAGTCGATGGTCTGGTCGATGACGCCCTGGTACCACTCGGTTTCCGGCGCGGAGCGCGGCTCGGCGTTGCGCGGGATGCGCCGGGGCGGGGCTTCGGTGCCGCCGGGGGCGGTGGCGTTGATGCGGATGCCGTCCCTGGTGTGCTCCATGGCGATGGAGGCGGTGAGGGCATTTACGCCGCCCTTGGCCGCCGAGTAGGGCACGCGATGCACGCCACGGGTGGCGATGGACGACACGTTCACGATCACGCCCTTCTTCTGGGCCAGCATGGCCGGCAGCACGGCGCGGCAGCACCACAGGGTGGGAAAGAGCGAGCGGCGGATCTCGGCCTCGATCTGGGCTTCTTCGTAGAACTCGAAAGGCTTGGCCCAGATGGTGCCGCCGACGTTGTTGATGAGCACGTCGATGCGCTTGTGCTTTTTGAGGGCGGCATCCATCACCGACTGGGCGCCGGCGAAGGTTTCGAGGTCGGCCTGCACGGCGATGGCCTTGCCGCCGGCCTCCTTGATTTCGGCGACGACGTCCTTCACCAGGTCGGAGCGGTCCACCGCCACCACGGCGCCGCCTTCGGCCGCGGCCTGCAGGGCGACGCCGCGGCCGATGCCCTGGGCGGCGCCGGTGACGATGACGACCTTCTTCTTGAAACGGTTTGCGCCGGCCATGTCAGTGGGCTCCTGCGGTGGACGACGAGAACTTCTCGAAGTGGAAGCTGTTGGGGGTGACGCCGGCGCCGTCCATCCACTTGCGCACGCCTTCGACCATCGGCGGGGGGCCGCAGACGTACACATCCACGTTGCCGTCGTTGAGTTGGGCGGGCGTGAGGTGGTCGGTGACGTAGCCGGTCTTCGGGTGGCCGCTGGCCGGGTCGACGACGACGGTGAAGAACTCGAGGCTGGGGATGGCGGCCTTGAGGGCGGCCAGGGTTTCCAGCTCGACGAGGTCGTCGTTGGTATTCACGCCGTAGGCCAGCAGGATCGGCTGGGCGGGCGGGTTGTTCTGGAGGGACAGCAGCATCGACAGGAACGGGGCGAGGCCGGTGCCGCCGGCGAGCATCAGCACGGGGCGTTCGACCGGGCGCAGGTAGAAGCTGCCGAAGGGGCCGGTGAAGGTCATGGTGTCGCCGGTGCTGGCCTTCTGGCGCATGAAGGTGCTCATCAGGCCGTTCGGCACGTCACGGATCAGGAAGCTGACGCCGGTCTGGTTGGGGGCGCTGCTGAAGGAGTAGGCGCGGGTTTCCTGGGTGCCGGGGACGACGAGGTTCACGTACTGGCCGGGCAGGAAGGAGATCGCCTTGTCGGCTTCGAGCTTGAAGGAGACGGTGGTCGGCGAGTTGCGGTCGATCTCGGTGAGGGTGGCGCTGTGGGTGGCGACTTCGGTCTTGCACGCGGCGGACGAGGCCGGGATGCGGATCACGCAGTCGGAGGCCGGCTTCATCTGGCAGGTGAGGATGTAGCCCTGGGAAGCCTCTTCGTCGGTGAGGGCGTCTTCAATATAGACACCCTGGGTGTAGGTGCCGCTCTCGCAGTGGCATTTGCAGGTGCCGCAGGCGCCGTCGCGGCAGTCGAGCGGGATGTTGATCTTGGCGCGGTAGGCCGCGTCGGCCACCAGTTCGTCGGCGTCGCACTGGATGATGCGGGTGACCCCGTCTTCGAATTGCAGGGCGATGTTGTACGGCATGGAGTTGTCCTTCTCTGCGAGGGTGGTGCTCGGCCCGCCCGGAGGCGGGCCGTCGTCGATCAATGAATCAGATGTGGTAGATGTCGAGAACGTGATGGATGTAGTCGTTCTTCAGGACCACGTACTTCTTCTTGATCAGGGGCTTCTCGCCAGACGTGTCGATCGTGTACTCGGAGTAGCCGAAGTAGGTGTCGAGGATGTCGTAGCGGAAGCTGTGGGTCGCCCAGTTGAAACGGACCCTGGCGCTCGTCTCGTCCTGGGCCAGCACCTCGAGGTTGGTGATGAGGTGGCAGTGGCGGGTGTCCGGGATGGTGGCGCTGGAGCGGTCGGTCTCGATCCGGAAGACGCGGTCTTCGAGGCCCTGCTTGTTGGCGTAGTAGATCAGCGAGACCTGGCTGTGCGGGTCGTCGGTCAGGGTGTCGTCGTCATCCCACGACGGCATCCAGAACTCCACGTCGTCGGCGTAGAACGACAGCCAGTCGTTCCAGCGGCGCTCATCGAGGGCGCGGGCTTCTTGAAAGACAAAGGCTTGGATGGCTTCGTAGGACAGCATTAGTTGGCTCCGTTTTCTTGTTCAGCGAGGATGGCTTTCTTCATGACTTCGACCCAGAACTGGTGCTGCATCACGTACAGGCCTTCGTCCTCGGTCTTGACGCCCGACAGTTCCGGCTTGAGGCCGATCAGGTCGGCGTTCTCGTCCGGGCCCTGCACCCAGTGGGTGGCGCCGCGGGTCATGTCGTTCCACTTGACGATGCGGGCGTTGAAGCCGTGCTGGCAGGAGCGGAACTCTTCCAGATCGTCCGGAGTGGCCATGCCGGTGGCGTTGAAGAAGTCTTCGTACTGGCGCAGGCGGCGCTGGCGGGCGTCCGGGGCTTCGCCCTTCGGCGCGATGCAGTAGATGACGGCCTCGGTCTTGTCGACCGACAGGGGGCGCAGCACGCGGATCTGCGAGCTGAACTGGTCCATCAGGTACACGTTCGGGTACAGGCACAGGTTGCGCGACTTCTTCAGCATCCAGTCGGCGCGGGCTTCGCCGAACTTCTCGACCCACTCGGCGCGCTTGCCCCACAGGGGACGGTCTTCGGGGTTGGCCCAGTTGGTCCACAGCAGCATGTGGCCGTTCTTGAACGAGTAGGAGCCGCCGCCCTGGCGGGCCCAGCCGCCGGCGCTCATCGCCTTGATGGTGTCGACCTTGCCGTCGGTGGTGCGGCGGCCCTGGGTGGCGGCGTAGTTCCAGTGGGTGGCGGTGACGTGGTAGCCGTCGGCGCCGTTCTCGGCCTGAAGCTTCCAGTTGGCGTCGAAGGTGTAGGCGCCGGAGCCGCGCAGGACTTCGATGCCGTCCGGGGCCTGGTCGACGATCATGTCGATGATCTTGGTGGCTTCACCCAGGTGCTCGACGAGGGGCACGACGTCCGGGTTGAGGGAGCCGAACAGGAAGCCACGGTAGCTCTCGAAGGCACCGAGCTTGACGAGGTCGTGGCTGCCGTCCTTGTTGAAGCACTCGGGGTAGCCGGCGTCCGGGTTCTGGTCCTTCACCTTGAGCAGCTTGCCGGCGTTGTTGAAGGTCCAGCCGTGGAACGGGCAGGTGAAGCTCGACTTGTTGCCCTTCTTGTGGCGGGCCAGGGTTGCGCCGCGGTGGGTGCAGGTGTTGGCCATGGCGTGAAGCTGGCCATTCTTGTCGCGGGTGATGATCACCGGCTGACGGCCGACGTACAGGGTGTAGTAGTCGTTCGGGTTCGGGATCTGGCTTTCGTGGGCCATGAAGATCCAGTTGCCTTCAAAGATGTACTTCATCTCGAGCTCGAACAGCTCCTGGTCGGTGAAGGCCGCACGGTCAATGCGGTACACCTGCTTCGCCGGGTCCTCCTCCAGCATCGCTTCCAACTTCGAAATCTTGAGTTGGCTGTCTTGGGTGGTTTGGGTCACGCTGATCTCCTATCCATGGTCTAAATCAAGGGACTGCTTCGGGGTTTGGCGACCCCTCTTGTTTCGTTTTTCCAGGCAACAGACGTCCGTGACGACCGGCGTCGGCGCGGGTCGGCTGTCTGGGCGGGAGGGCTTGCTGCGGGTCTGGCTAGCGGTGGTGGCCGCGATGGCGCAAGAGGTGCTGCATGGCCGTCTCCTTTGGTGTGCCTCTCTGGGGGCGTTTTGGGGCGGCCGGATGAGGTGTCGAGCATTTGCTCACTTGGTCGCCTTCTGCCTCATGATTTAGCAGGAGCTGTGCCATGACCCGCTGGCCGGGGCCGGCTGGCGGAGGTATCCCCTTGTCGCAAAAGGGTTGTTCCGGAATGCGGAACCCTTTTTGCATGGGCGCGGGGGCGGCCGGGGAGAGGGGGCTGGCGGGCGTTGTGAATCAAATGATTTAATGCGTCCATAAATATTGTGGCGCAATATGCATCAATCCGTGCATAGTCGGCTTCATTGCGTTGTTCCTTTCCCTCAAGCCGGCGTATCTTTAAAAGCTAAAGACGGAGCACGCTGGCTCGAGTGGCCCGCTGCAACCGCAACAACGAGCATGAGGATGGAGACAAGATGAGAAGCAAGGCGCGCCAGACGCCCGGGGAGCAGGCATGAAGACCGTCACCAGGACATCGCCGGCCGTGCGGGGAAAGCCGATCGTCGACCCCGAATCGGTCGAGCACGACAAGCTTCGTTTTCCTGATTTTTCCGACCTGCTCGCCAGGTTGCGTTTCTCGACGAGCGACGGCCGCATCTGGCTGGACGACCAGCGCATGCTGCTCATCCACGCCAAGTCCCTCGGTACGCTGCGCCGCGAGATGATCGAAGCCCTCGGCATCGACGTCGCCCGTGGCTTCATGACGCGGATGGGCTACCACGCCGGCGTCCACGATGCCCAGATGGCCCGCAAGGTCCGCTCCCGCACGTCGCTGCGCGACATGTTCGTCGTCGGCCCGCAGATGCACTGCCTCGAGGGCATCGGCATCTCCGAGCCCGTCCGGCTCGAGTTCGATGTGGCTCGGGGCCAGCACTACGGCGAGTTCATCTGGACGAGCCAGGTCGAGGACGAAGAGCACATGCGCCACTTCCCCATCGGCAGCGAACCCGCCTGCTGGATGCAGATCGGCTACGCGTCGGGTTTCTCGACCGAGTTCATGGGCCGCCAGGTGCTGTACCGGGAGGTCGAATGCCAGTCGATGAGGCATTCGGCGTGCCGCATCGTCGGCAAGTTAGTGGAAGAATGGGGCGAGGAGGGCATTGAGGATCTCCGCTACATGATGCCCGAGACCCTCACCCAGCATCCGGCCCTGCCCGGCGGGCGCCCGGCCAGCACGGTGGGCCGTCCCGTCGAGGACGATGGCCAGAAGAGCGGCCCGGTGGGCATCTCGCCCAGCTACGCCGCCGCCCTCCATATGGTGAAGCGCGTGGCGCCCACCCAGGCGACGGTGCTCTTTCTAGGCGAGAGCGGGGTGGGCAAGGAAGTCTTTGCCCGCAACCTGCATCGCCTGAGCAATCGCAGCGACAAGCCGTTTGTGGCCATCAACTGTGCGGCGATTCCCGAGCAGCTGATCGAGTCCGAACTCTTTGGCGTCGAGCGGGGCGCCTTCAGTGGCGCCATGCAGAGCCGGCCCGGCCGTTTCGAGCGCGCCGATGGCGGCACCCTGTTCCTCGACGAGATCGGCACCCTCAGCGCCATCGCCCAGGGCAAGCTGCTGCGGGTGCTGCAGGAAGGCGAAGTCGAACGCCTCGGTGACACCTGCACCCGTCAGGTCGATGTGCGGGTGATCGCCGCGACCAACGTCGATCTTCGCGAGGAGGTGCGCGCGGGGCGTTTTCGTGAGGATCTGTTCTTCCGCCTCAATGTGTTCCCGATCCGCATCTCGCCGCTGCGCGAGCGCCGGGAAGACATCCCGCTGCTGATGACCCACTTCCTCACCAAGTTCAATCGGCTGCACGGGCGCCATCTCACCGGCTTCACCCAGCGGGCGGTGGATGCCATGCTGTCCTATGACTGGCCGGGCAATGTGCGCGAGATCGAAAACGTGATCGAGCGCGGAGCGATCCTCGCGCCGGAGAACGGCGCCATCGATTCGCCGCATCTGTTTACGAGTGGAGAGCTGTTTGGCGAGCAGCGCTTTGAAGTGGGTCGTGAAGGGCGTCTGGTGGCCAGCGATCCTGCGTCGCTGGTCTCTGGGCCGGATCAGGCCTGCGAGTTCGACCGGGTCAGCCGCGGCGTGAACAACCTGCTGCTGGGGGATGGCAACGAGTGCGAGAACGTCTCCCTCGACGAAATCGAAACGCTGCTACTCAAGCGGGCGGTCGAACGGGCCGGGGGCAACATTGCGGCTGCGGCGCGCCTGCTGGGCATCACCCGGCCGCAGATGGTGTATCGGCTGAAGAGCCGCGGCATCGTTCATGACGGAGACTGAGGTCTGTTTTGAATTAATTTCGCCAAACCTCTTGACGGCTTCTGATAGTTCTTTATAATTCGGCCCTCTTCGCAGCGCAGTTGTTCAGCGCGG
>ERZ650300.770-NODE-770-length-19384-cov-6.598634_pt1 | contig 19384 bp, 12 predicted proteins | sample MGYA00376236_ERZ650300 | MGnify/ENA primary metagenome ERZ650300 (study PRJEB26733, sample SAMN07839303) | wastewater metagenome | biome: urban; feature: wastewater treatment plant; material: waste water | place: USA: North Carolina | collected 2016-04-28 ...
GGGAGCTCTGTCACACCCCCGTTTGTCATCCCCGACTGTGCCATGATAGTAGACACGATCCCCTGTACAATGGAAAACAGGGCTGTCATCAATTCCATGCCATACATGATGGCACCTTGTGCCAGTGCAAACCGGATAAAGGCTTTGAGGGCATGTTCCGGCTTTTTCATGTCTGTAAAGCTGCCACAGGTCTTTACGATCCCGGCTGCAAAAAACAGTACCAAAAGTCCATATCCAATGGCAGTCAGCGCCCCGTTGATCCCGGTGATGACACTCCAGATCGTCCCGCCCTTAAAGGATTCCGGGCTTTGGGTAAGGAGCGTCCAGATTTCTGCCAGTTTCTCATTCCAGGTGTTCAGTGCAGAGTTTAGGTTCTGCACGATCCAGTTATCACTCAAACAGTCTCACCTCCTTTGCCGGGGCAGGAAGATGTCCTCCCTGCCCGCTTCTGTCTCTACCCACTACCCAACGATCAGGTCCAGGATCTCTTTTGCAAAGGTGATGATGACGCCGCCTGCCAGCGTCAGAAACCCGTTGGCTCTCTGGCTGGGATCGTGGCTCTTGAGGCTCAAGCCTACCTGTACCACACCAAATCCCAATAAGATCAGACCAATGGCCCGGATCAGGGAAAAGATAAAGGTGGACAGGTTATTAATGACCGCCAGCGGATCTCCGGCAGCAAGCACCGGCATTGCCCCTACCGTCATAGACAGCACCAGCGCCACATAAAAGGCAAAGGGATATTTAGGTCCTTTTCCCATAACTTTCGGTACAATCAGACCGTCTTGTATAATTTGTACGATGCAGAACACAAGGAAGGCGCAAAATAATATCCACCAGAAATTCTCTCCTGTATCCGCAGCCTTCAGTAAGGCTAATAAGACTGTGGGAATAAAAGCGATAAGCTGAAGGTAGGGAACCATATTGAGAAGCCCGATAAACAATCCGAAACCGATGGCTAACGGGAAATCAATAATAAGAAACCCTATGCTGAACAGAATCCCTACACAAAAAGCGACAAACGCCTGCCCGCGGAAATATTTGTTCATGCCGTCCTGTACATCCGTGACAATATGTACTGTCATTTCACGGTGTCTGGCAGGGATCAGTTTTATCCATCCCCGTGCAATGGCTTCATAATCTAATAGAATGAAGAAAGTGTACAGCAGGATGATGAATGAGGTGAATACACTGAATACAATATTGACAGATTGGGTCAGCAATGCCCATACTTGGGGAAGAACATTACGCATGGTATTCGCAAAATTGCTTTCGTTCAGCGCTTCGTGTATTTTCAACATATCTATGTGCTCTTTTATGAAATTGGCCACTGTGCCGGGAATGGCTGCTTGCTTGGATCCTTCGATAAAATAGGCGGTGAGCAATTCTTTCAGTTTGCCGAATTCTTCAATGATTGGTGGTACAAGTCCTACAAATGCTAAAGTGATAATGGACAGTAATACCAGCAAAACAACCAATATGGAGATTACCCGGTTCCTCAGACGCAATTTGTTCTGAAAGAAAATGACCATCGGATAGGTAAGATAGGCTATCAGCCATGCTATGAAGAAAGGAAGCAGCACTCCGCTGAGTCGGTTGACCAGATATAGAATGCCGATAATGACCATCGCTGTCAATATTCCGCGGATAAAACTATCGAATGTTATTTTTTTCTGTATCATAAAGTGTGTGTTATTTATTTTCAGTTTCCTCTTTCAAAGCTTCCATATAGCAGGTCCGGCAAAGAGGCTCATAGTCTGCCTTTTCCCCTAATAGGACCCGTTTTTCGCTTTTGGTGATTCGGTGGGTGGCATAGGCCAAGTTCCCACATTTCACACAAATGGCATGAACTTTGGTTACTTCGTCTGCAATAGCCAGCAAGGCAGGTATAGGTCCGAAAGGAACTCTCCTGAAATCCATGTCCAATCCGGCGACGATGACTCTTATCCCGTTGTCAGCCAGCTTGTTGCAGACATCAACCAAACCTTCGTCAAAAAATTGCGCTTCGTCTATACCCACTACATCCTTGTCTGAGGAGAAAAGCAAGATGCTGGCAGAAGAATCAATAGGGGTGGAGGCAATAGAGTTGCTGTCATGTGATACAACTTCTTCTTCCGAATAGCGTGTATCTATGGCCGGTTTGAATATTTCAACCCGTTGACGGGCAAACTTCGCTCTTTTCAAACGGCGGATTAGTTCCTCGGTTTTACCTGAGAACATTGAGCCGCATATTACTTCTATTCTTCCTCTTCTACGTGTTTCCTGGATGTGGTCTTCTGAAAAAACTACCATAATTTAGTTATAACAATTAGATTAATTCTGAGTGCAAATGTACGACTTGTACCCCGAAAAAGGATTATTTTCACTTGGAAATTTATTAATAAAAGATATAATGTTAAACAAAAGTGCAACATCTGTTAAATAATTGGGACAATTAACTTTATGCATTTAAATTCTTTCTACATTTGTTCCAGTATAACAGAATGCAATTGTTTTATGGGAAAACTGTATGTCGTACCTACTCCAGTAGGAAATTTAGAGGATATGACTTTCCGTGCCATCCGTGTGTTGAAAGAGGCTGATTTGATATTGGCGGAAGACACGCGTACTTCGGGTATTCTTTTGAAACATTTTGAAATTAAAAACGCCATGCAGTCTCATCATAAGTTTAATGAGCATAAAACAGTGGAAGGTATTGTGAATCGCATCAAAGCGGGCGAAACTGTTGCTTTAATATCTGATGCCGGAACTCCTGGTATTTCTGATCCCGGATTTTTAATAGTGCGTGAGTGTGTGAAGAGTGGCATTGAGGTGCAATGTTTGCCTGGAGCTACTGCTTTTGTACCTGCGCTGGTGGCGTCGGGATTGCCTGATGAACGTTTCTGCTTTGAAGGATTCCTGCCACAAAAAAAAGGAAGAGTGACCCGTTTGACCTCTTTGCAAGAAGAAAAACGGACGATGATATTTTATGAATCACCCTACCGTTTGGTGAAAACCTTAACTCAATTTGCCGAGTTTTTCGGTGCCGAAAGGCCTGTTTCCGTATGTCGTGAGATTTCAAAAATTCACGAAGAAAGTGTTCGGGGCACATTAACTGAAGTTATAGCGCATTTCACTCAAAACGAGCCGCGAGGTGAAATCGTAATCGTACTCGGTGGGAAAGAGGACTAAAAATGAATAAACTTAAAATGTAAAGCAAATGAAAAAACTAGTATTTTTATCGTTGTTATCTGTGGCTTTATTGACTTCATGCGGTAATGGAGCTCAGAAAGATGCCTTGAAGGCTCAAAATGATTCTTTGATGGTAGAACTGTCAAACAGAAATGCTGAATTGGACGATATCATGGGTGCTTTCAATGAAGTACAGGAAGGTTTTCGTCAGATAAATGAAGCTGAGAATCGTGTAGACTTACAGAGTGGTTCTATTCGTGAGAATAGTGCTGATAAGATAAAAGAAGATATTCGCTTCATCAGTGAAAAATTACAGTCAAACCGTGAGCAGATTGCGAAACTGGAGAAGCAATTGAAGAATAGTCAGTATAATTCCGCTCAGTTGAAGAAAGCTGTAGCCAACCTGACGAAGGAGTTGGAAGCTAAACAGCAGCAGATTGAGACTTTGCAGGCTGAATTGGCTTCAAAAAATATTCGTATCGCTGAGCTGGACGATGCTGTGGCCGGTTTAAGCCAGAATGTAAGTGAACTGACCGCTGAAAATGAGGCGAAGGCTGCAACTGTAGCCAGCCAGGATAAAGCTTTGAATGCTGCCTGGTTTGTTTTTGGTACAAAATCTGAATTGAAGGACCAGAAAATTCTTGAAAAAGGTGATGTCCTGAAAAGTGCGGATTTTAATAAGGATTATTTTACTCAGATTGATATTCGTACTGATAAGGAAATCAAGTTGTATTCTAAACGCGCCGAATTGCTGACTACACATCCGGCTGGTTCATATGAACTGGTGAAAGATGCGAAAGGCCAGCTGACTTTGAAGATTACAAATCCTACTGAATTCTGGAGCGTATCACGCTATCTTGTTATTCAGGTGAAATAAGGAATTTAAATTATTGTTCTGTGAAAGGGTTGTGCCGTGAGTGACGCAACCCTTTTTTAATCTGCTTTATGTTGTATGTATAGAAGTATATTTATTGATTTGGATGATACGGTATGGGCTTTTACTGAAAACGCTCGTGATACATTCCAAGACATGTATGATAAATATCATTTTGATCGTTATTTTCGTTCTTTTTCGCATTTTTATACTTTGTATAGCGGGAAGAATGAGGAGTTGTGGAATGAATATGGTGCTGGTAGGATTACAAAAGATGAGTTGAATGAGCAAAGATTTGCCTATCCGTTGTTGCAGGTAGGCGTTGCAGATAAAGCGTTGGTGAAAGCCTATTCGGATAATTTTTTTGATGATATAGTTTACAAGAAGAAACTGATGCCTCATGCAAGAGAGGCTTTGGAATATTTGGCATCCGCTTATAATCTGTATATTTTGTCCAATGGATTTAGGGAATTGCAAGAGCAGAAGATGCGTTCTGCCGGTGTGGAAGGATATTTTAAGAAAATAGTTTTGTCAGAGGATATAGGAGTACATAAACCGTTTCCGGAGATTTTTTATTTTGCCATGTCGGCTACGCAGTCCGAGCTGCATACTTCTTTAATGATTGGAGATAATTGGAAGAATGACGTTGAAGGTGCGAAAAACGTAGGGATGGGAAATGTTTATTATAATATAAAAGGTGAGAAGAGCTTGCCTTTTAAACCTGGTTTTGATATGAGGGATTGGCGGGAAATCGCTTCTTTCTTATAAAATTGAATGGAAGATGTTGATGGATAAGTCTGTTGGCACAAACAATGTATTTGCATAAGGAATGCCCGATATTTGTTTTCAAGGGATGCTCCTGTGTATGGGGGCATCCCTTGAAAAGCATTTTTCTTTCAAAATAAAAAATGTGATTATTTATTTTGGAAGAGTATTTGTCCAATTGTTCTGAGTTACTCCGAATCCAGCGTTGATTTCTGCACTAGGAATAGGAAATACTAAATTTGATATTTCGTAATTAGTATAAGTAAATTTGATGGCTGGAGCACTGTTGGCATATACACTGACTCTTTCATTCCAGCGACGCAAATCATATAGACGCATACCTTCTTGGAATAACTCACGAGCACGTTCGTCTTTTATAAAACTCATAAGATTTTCTTTTTCGCTCGGTAAATCGTTTGTTGATTTTATATCTAAATTACGCTTGGCTACTACTAATAAAGCTTCTTTGGCTTCATTCAATTTGTTTAATTGTACATTTGCTTCAGCCTTAATTAAATACATTTCCGGAGCATTTACAATATAATTAGTTCCACGAGCAGGGTTACCTGACGAAAAGTGAGCAATTTTACCACCTGTGTAAACAGGTTCAGATTCTGTAGAAGTTTTATCTCTTCCATCAATAAGAATTTTACGGCAATCGTTAGTTGCATACATTGAAATTAGTTTAGGACTAGGACTAAAGTTGTATGTAGACCACAAAGTTCCATATGAATTAGCTGACCAGTTTGTTGTATTAGTAATAGCTAAAGCAAACATACTTTCGGAATTTGATATTTCACTATTATAAAGAGCTTTGTATGCATTAGCATCGTTGGTTAAAGTAGTAATACCCGCTATTTTTAGTGCTTGTTCTGCATAGTTTCTTGCTTCATCCCAATTTTCTAAATATAGGTAGGTACGGGCCAATAAACCATTAGTAGCAGCTTTTCCTAAATATTGGAGTTCTCCTCTGTCTTTACCAGCTGCTTCAAAATGGGATAATGCATTTTTTAGGTCATTGATGATGGCTTCATAGCTTTCGCCAACAGTAGAACGGCTGATTTTAGTCAATGCTTCTTTGGGTTGGTCAATTATGACGATTCCTAGTTCGGAAGAAAAATCTTGTCCATTCACTTTTATTTGGTGCCCATAAATATTAGTAAGCAATAATTGTGCGTAACCTCTTAGAGCATAAGCTTCAGCCATATACATATTAAGTTCTGTTTTTTCATCATCGCTTGCATTGTTATATAGTGCTTGAGAAGCTTGAATTACACGTGCTGCATTATCAGCTGTTTTATAACCATACTCCCAAATACTTTTTAAATAAGTATCTGTATCTGTAAAAGTATAGGTATAAATACCATCAAAATGTCCGGTTTTAGTATTCCAATAAGTAATATCTGTAGGAATATCACCAATAGCTAAAGCATAGTTACCAGCAAATGCATAATAAAATAATTGATAATAAGTTCCATTTAATGCTGTACTAACGTTAGTTACAGTGTTGAGCCCTCCTTCTAGGTCCACTCCTTTATAGTTGTCAGTTTCAAGAAAACTGTCACCACATGAGGAAAGTCCTGTTGCAAATGTAAAAATGGCAATTGCATTTAAAATATATTTTTTCATATCTTTCCTTTATTAAATTTTACCTTATTTAAAAACTTAATTGAATACCTCCGATGAATGTACGGGTTGCTGGATATTGCCACGCAATTACACCATTGGAATAGGTTTCAGGATTATATCCAACAAAATCATTGGATGTAAATGTATATAAATTATCAATGGATATATAAGCTCGTAATTTTTGAATGAATATTTTCTTTGTTAGATTTACGGGCACAGTGTAACCTAAGGTCATGTTACTGATACGTAAGAAATTACTGCTATATAAGAATCTAGAAGAAGTTTGAGTTGCTTTATTGGGATCTCCATAAATATATTGTGGATATTTGGCATCTTTATTTTCTTCTGTCCATGAATTTAATGCAACGTCTTTCAACGGAGTACGATTGGCCATACCAAATCCGGTGAATGAAGCTCCGGAATCGAAAACTTTTCCTCCTAATCTATAGGTAAAGTTCATGTTAAAGTCAAATCCTTTCCAGCTTAAATTTGTACCGAATCCACCTAAAACTTTGGGGTCAGCATCGCCTACATAACGTTTGGCTGCTGCATTGTAGTCGGAGGTCGTTTCGTTGCCTTCTTCATTCAGATACCATAATGGTTTACCATTTTCGCGGTCAACGCCTGCATATTCTTTCATATAGAATTGGCGATAGGGGCGTCCTTCTTCAATAATTTGATAAGTATATTCTATGGGTTCATCTGTAGATAGTTTGATGATCTTATTTTTGTTCCATGTCATATTTGCATAAATATTCCATGTAAGATTATTGTTGTTGATAACAGATGCATTGATAGATGCTTCAATACCACGGTTGCGGATTGCACCAATATTTTGGTATACTGTAGACATACCTGTAGTCATGGACAATGGTACTTCAAACAATGCGTCACTCGTCTCTTCATTATAATAATCGAAAGTAAGATGGATACGATTAATTAAAGATAAATCAAAACCTATATCAAATTTTTTTGAAGTTTCCCATGTCAAATCTGAATTAGAGATGCTAGTGGGAGTCATACCAGGCTTTTCGTTATAATTGTATCCGGAAGAATAGAAACCACGTGCTGCATACCAATCGATATCTTGATTACCTACGGTTCCGTAAGAGGCCCGAAGAGTGGCATTGGTAATAATAGAATTATCTTTAAGAAATTCTTCTCCACTTACACGCCATTTTCCACCAACAGACCAAAAGTTACCCCAACGATGATTTGAACCGAAAACAGAGGAACCGTCACGGCGGAATGAACCAGATACATAATATTTATCCTCGTAAGAGTAGTGTGCATCCATAAAATATGATGCCAATCGAGCTTCTTTCTTATAATATTCTGATCCTTGAGGAGTTCCAGCAGTAGAAAGGTCGGTTTTTCCATCAGCTGCAAATGGGAAATCAGAGCCTGAATAATATTCATAGAAATAATTCTTTCGTTGCATCTCTTGACCTAATAACAAGTTAATATTGTGTTTGTCAAAAGTATAGTTCCAACCTAATACATTGTTCCACGTAATTGTTGTATAACGAGAATTGTACTGTTGACCTAATCCATTATAATCAACAGCTTGTGGATTATATAATGCACTCCAATATTGATATTGACGTAAATCAGCAATATTTACACCTAAGGTAGTTTTTGCATAAATACCTTTTCCGAGATCAATCTGCAAATATGGGTTGAAGTTCAATGTTTGATTATTGTTTTCATTGATTTCACCAGCTTTTTCATCATATAAAGCTAGAGGATTATAATTACTGATATTGGCATAACTTCCATCTTCATTATAGAAAGGCATCATAGGATTCATAGAACTTATAGCTGCTACAGTAGCGCTGGACATAGAGCCACTTGTAGCTTGTGAAAAGCCGTTTTGGGTAGAATTACTGTATGAAGCGTTGACACCGATAGTAAAGCAACTGAACTTAGAGTCTAGGTTCAAACGTCCTGAATAACGTTTCATGTCAGAACCAATAATCAATCCTTCAGTATCTAAATAACCTAAACTAACATAATAACCAGTAGAACCAGAACGTCCTTGGAGGTTTACATTGTAGTCTTGGTAGTATCCTTTACGGGTGATAGCATCCATCCAATCGTAGGATGAAACACCATCCCAACCATAACCTTGATATACTTTTTTCAAATAATCATAGCTCTCATCATAGGTGTTACCATAAGCAACAGAACGTCCGTGAGCAAATAGATTCATAGATTCTTGAGCATTGGCGTAATCCATATTATGATTTCCCATTGAAACAAATCCTTGTTTAATGTCTAAGTTGATGCTCATTTTTCCCTCTTTTCCTTTTTTAGTAGTGATTACAATAACGCCATTAGCTGCGCGTGAACCATAAATGGCTGTAGCCGCAGCATCTTTTAGAACTGTAACACTTTCAATATCAGAAGGGTTGATTGCGGCCATCGGATCAAAATTATTATTTGTAGTCGTACTCATACCATCTGTTTCAGAGTTGACAGGCATTCCATCTATTACATATAATGGCTGAGTGCCTGAATTCAAAGAACCACGTCCACGAACATAAATCTCGCTCCAAACACCAGGCATACTGGTAGAGTTGCTCATTTGTACGCCTGGTACAGCTCCTTCTAGTGCTTTCACAAAATTAGCATCAGATTTTTTGGCTATAACATCTTCACCAATAATAGCAGCAGCACCAGTAAATGAAGCTTTGCGTTGAACTCCATATCCTGTTACTACCACTTCTTCAAGCACTTCGGCATCCGACTTCAAAGTGATATTAACAGTCTGTTTTATAGCTACTTCTTGTGTAGCCATTCCGATAAAGGAAACTACCAAAGTCTTTGCGGAACTTGGAACATTTGATAATGTAAATTTACCATCCATGTCAGTAACTGTACCTACAGTAGTACCTTTTACTAAAATAGAGGCGCCAACTACGGGTAATCCGTCCTCCTCCGAAATAACAGTACCTGTTACCTTCGTGATCTGAGCGGTTACCAAACCTATACCTACAAAAAGGCAGGTCAATAACAGCATTAATTTTCTTTTCATAAAATTCTCTCTTAAAGTTTAACTTTACATTAATATAAATTCATTCACTCTAACAAATGACAAAGGTATGAATAAAATTGTAATATCAAACAAATTATTGTAAAAAACATACTAAACTGCTATATTTTTATGCTTTTAGGCATTTAAAACTCACAAAAGACGAAAATAAACCTCATATTTATTCTTTTTTTTAAGTCATTAAAAAGAGAAACTTTCAATTTATAACTGATCAGGTAAACATACATTAACCTATAAATGTTAACGAATCGTCTAATAAATATAAAGATGAGAACAAAATAGTAGGATAATGCTTTTCTACTTTTCTTTATTGCGTCTTATTATAGAATTTCAATTAAAGAATTAAATTATGAGGAAAATCAGTTATCGTTTCGTTTACAATCGAAAAAAAAGTTTAAATGACAGAGGGACCGCTTTGGTCCAAGTTGAAGCCTACTTGAATAAAAAGAAAGTGTATTTTTCCACACATGTTTATTTACGGCCAGAACAATGGGATGTAAAAAGGAAAATCATCAAAGATCATCCTAACCAAGATGCGCTGAATGGCATGCTTAATGAATTTATTATTGAATTAGAGAAAAAAGAATTAAGTTTGTGGAGGCAAGGAAAGACAATAACCTTAAGCCTCATAAAAGAAGAGTTCAAATCGAATACAGATGCTTCATTCTTAGGGTTTGCGCGTAAAGAAATAATGTCTTCTCAGCTAAAAGATAGCACTAAGCGCAACCATTTAACAACAATATCCCTTTTACAATCGTTCAAACCGACAATTGAGTTTGAAGACTTAACCTATAATTTCGTTACGGATTTTGAAAAATTTCTTTATGAATCTGGATATCAAACAAATACAGTAGCCAAGCATATGAAGCATTTGAAATCTTTTGTTAATGCTGCAATTAATAAAGGATACATTGATCCCAATAACTATGCCTTCAGAAGATATAAAATTAAAATGAAGGAAGGAAAACATGTTTTTTTATTACCGGAAGAAATGAAAAAATTGGAAGAAGTGTCTTTGACAGGAAGAAATAGTTGTCTGGAACATACTCTTGATGCATTTTTATTTTGCTGCTATACGGGATTGCGGTATTCTGATTTTGTGAATTTGAATGAGAAAAATATCGTAAAAATGGATGGAAAATTATGGCTAATCTTTGACTCTGTCAAAACAGGTACAGAAGTGAAATTGCCTTTAAACTTGCTGTTTGAAGGCAAGGCTTTAACTTTATTACAAAAATACCAGGGAAAATGGAGCTCATTTTTTTCAATTAAAAATAACTCAAGTGTAAATAAAGAGCTGATACGAATTGGCAAATTGGCAAAAATAAGCAAACACTTTTCATTCCATTCTGCAAGGCATACTAATGCTACTTTATTGATATATAAAGGTGCTAATATAACAACTGTACAAAAATTGTTAGGACATAAAAATCTTGCTACAACACAAATTTATGGAGAAGTTATGGGAAGTACAATTATACGAGACTTGAAAAAATGTCAAAAAAGATAATTAACTCTATTGTCTATACATTATCTCTTATAAAGATGAAGAAGAATCATTTTCAAAAGTGAATATAGCCTTATCTTCTTAATAAAGTTTATCGTTTTGTGAACATGATAATTTTTTGTTGTGATTGCAATACGATAAACTAAAAGAAATAAAATGTGACAATATTTCCATCTCAGCCTAACCGGGTAGAAAATAGGTATCAAGGTTATTGAATTTCTGCAAAATTCATATATGTATATCATATAATATGCGCATATAAAATTCTATATCAGAAAATGATAATAATAGTTTGCTAATTTACTTCATGTCCTACTATCTTCTTTTGTAATCTAAAGTGCAAACAATCTTTGGAAGTTTTGAAATATTTAAAAAGTTGAAAAATATCAATCTTAGTATTTCAGGTATTTTATGAACAGAGTAACAACGAACAGGAATGCTGCAAGTCAATTCTTTTTTCAGTAGAAGAAAGGTAGAAAATTATTATTATCATACTCTTTAAACGGCTTAAATCAAGGAAAACGAATAAGAGATTCAGTAATACATATACTGGTTATCAATTATTTACATAAATAATTAGTTCCGCAAAGACTTTGGTAGTTTCCTTTATCGGAATGAAGAGTCAAGAATTGGATGTCAAGTCTAATTTACATATTAGTTTGAAACCCGATACTGAAACTCTTGATGAAGTTGTGGTGGTTGCGTATGGTGCTGCTAAGAAAAATTCATTAACAGGTTCGGTAGCTACTGTGAAATCGGATGCTTTAGAGAAAGTCCCAACTGCTTCTTTTGAGAAAGCGTTACAAGGATTATCCGCAGGCGTACAAGTAGAAAGTCAATCAGGTCAACCTGGTTCAGTAAGCCAAGTACGTATCCGCGGTATTGGGTCTATGTCCGCATCCAGCCAGCCTTTGTATGTTATTGATGGCGTTCCTGTTTCATCAAAGAATATATCAAAAGTCGCAGATGAAGATAGTTATGGAACTTCTGTAAATCCATTATCCAATTTGAATCCTAATGACATAGAATCCATATCGGTTCTGAAAGATGCGTCTGCCGCTTCATTATATGGTTCGCGTGCTGCTAACGGGGTTGTCATGATAACTACAAAGCAAGGTGCTTCCGGACAAGCAAAGATCGAATTTAAAGCTCAAGTAAGTTCTTCACATTTACCTTCCAATGGCTATGATTTAATGAGTTCTACAGAACATTATAAGACTTATTACAAAGGATTCTATACTCAAAACATAAGCGACGGAATGACTTCCGAAGCAGCTAGTATTGCAGCTAATGCATCTGTACAAGATATGTATAAAGCCAATCCTTTTAATATGGCTAATCCTTTTACTGGAGAGGGAATTTTGGCAAGTGGTGCAAAAGCTATGATAAATACAGACTATTTAGATGAACTGTTTAAGACAGCAACTACCCAGCAATATGATTTAAGCATCAGTGGTGGTAGTGACAAATCTAAATATTTTATATCTTTGGGATATATGGACCAAGATGGTTTGGCCGTTGGTTCGGATTTATCACGTTATTCTGCCCGCATTAATGTCAGCAGTAAAATTAAGCCTTGGGCAGAAATCGGTGTAACATCCACAATGTCAGTCAATGAGCAAAACACCCCTCCGGGCGGTGGAGGTGGTTCATCACCTTTAACCAATGCTTTTTTTGTCCCTAATGCTATCTCGCTCTATAAATTGGATAATGATTTTAATAAAATCTATGATGAAAAAGGCAATCCTGTTTATAACTATGTGAACCCTGTGTTCAATGACATGAACACACTGGCTTTTTCGAAAATGGATATCTACAATACTAAAACGCATCGGGCATTAATTAGTCCATTTATTGATTTGAATATTTTCGGTGTACATTGGCGTAACAGTTTCTCTTATGACTATACCAATATGGATGAAATGCGTTGGTATAATCCAGAACATGGTAATGGTGCGGCAGTAGATGGACGATTAAGCAAATATGCTATTAGTGACATCACATCCACATTTACCAGTACGTTGAATTATGCTTTTTCTTTGTTTAATGATCATCATATTGGTTTGCTGGCCGGTTATGAAGCATATAAGAACACTTATTCCATGCTTCATGCCCATGCTACAGGTTTTTCTAATAGTGAAATGATTGAATTAAGTATGGCCTCTACTCCTTATGAAACTAAATCAAAGAAAGATCACGAGCGTATGCAATCATTTTTCGGGCGCATAAACTATGATTATTTAAACAAATACTTTCTTTCATTCAGTATTCGTACCGATGGCTCCTCACGGTTTGCACCTGGACATCGTTGGGGGACGTTCTGGTCTATCGGTGGCAACTGGCGTATCAGTGAAGAGAATTTTTTTAAAGGTATTGAATGGGTTGATGATTTAAAATTACGTGCCAGTTATGGAACTTCAGGTAACAAACAATCTGATTATTTGTATGGCTTCCAAGGCTTATATGATACAGGAAACAATTACAATGGTCAAAATGGCATTACACACTTGCAAATTCCTAATGATGAATTATCATGGGAAAAGTCTAAAAATTTTAATGTAGGTATTGATTTTGGAATATTTGGATGTTTGAATGGCAGTATTGAATATTACAATAAAACTTCAGATGCCTTATTACTTGAAAAACCATTGGCGCCCTCAACCGGATTTGAAAATGCTATATCAAACCTAGGTGGTATGCGTAATCAAGGTATAGAAATTGATTTGCATTCAACAAATATCAATACGAAAGATTTCACTTGGACAACGGACTTTAATATTGCTTTTAACAATAATAAAATAACATCTTATCCTCAAAAAGAAGAAGTGGTTGGCACCAAAATTCGGACTGTAGGCTATAGTATCTATGAATTCTATATGCAAGAATGGGCTGGTGTAGACCCCGTTAATGGAGACCCACTGTGGTATATGGATGTAACTGATGATAAAGGCAACCCTACAGGAGAACGTACCACAACCAATACATACTCTAAAGCTACAAAATATAAATTAGGGTCTGCACTTCCTTCAGCAACCGGAGGTTTGACTAATACTGTTTCATGGAAAGGTGTAGATTTCTCATTCATGTTTACTTACGGATTTGGAGGTAAGATATATGATGTATATGAGGAAAATTTATTAAATGATGGAAATAAGACTGGATATCAGTTGATAACAGAACAAGCAGATAGTTGGACACCGGAAAACACAAATGCTTCCAATCCAAAATTTATTCCAAATAATTCCAATACTTCTAATGGAAGATCAAGTCGTTATCTACATAATGCAGATTTCATTAAGTTAAAGAATATCAGTTTAGGTTATTCACTACCCAAATCACTGATCAAAAAAATTCTATTACAGAATGTACGTATCTATGTCAGTGCAGATAACTTGATAACTTGGAATTTGGATAAAAAATTCAAAAGTTATGATGTAGAATTAGGTGGTGTTGATGGTTTGCTTGATGGAGGCGGTACAGTTCCATTGGCGAGAACATTTACTGCGGGAATTAATCTAACTTTCTAACTTATAAACCAGATATATATGAAAAAAATATCCTATATTTTTGCTTCTATACTGTTGACTGCTTCATTAAGCGGCTGCAATGATTTTTTGGATGTAACTCCTTCTGACCAGTATTCAGATGCAAGTGTTTTCACTAGTACTGAAGGAGCACAGCAGGTGTTAATTGGTGCTTATGACTGGTTTACTAATGGCCATTACGCTCATTATACCAATCAATATATTTTCTTTATGCCTGATGTGATGGCTGATGATGCAATGGTAAACAGTACAGGTAACTATAATCGTTTTGTTTCACCTTATCAATACTCTATTACTCCAAGCAGTACTTATTCTGTGGATCCTTGGATTGGTTGCTATAGCTTAATTGATAACTGTAATGCTATTTTAGATAATTTAGAAACATTACCGGAAAGTAGTGAACGTAATCGTATTGAAGGAGAGTCTTTGGCATTGCGTACCTATGCATATCACTATTTGATTAGAATGTATGCAAAACCTGTTAATAAATATCCTGATAATCCAGGAGTTATTCTTCGTTTAACATCTTCAACTACAGACATACCTCGCTCTACGGTAAAAGATTGCTATGTTCAAATGGTGAATGATATTGAAAAGGCTTGTACTTTATTGACAGGTACATCCTCTTCTTCAAAATGTTACATAACAGAACAGGCAGCTCATGGAATTGCTGCTAGAATTTATTTAGACTTAGGCGATTACACTAATGGAACGTCACATGCAAACAAAGCTTTATCAGAAATTACATTGATGTCAAAAGCTGATTATAAAAACAAGTTCTGTGAAAATAACACTGAAACAATATGGTATTTTACATGTACCTCTACTGACAAGCAATCATTCTTATCGTTGCCAGCATTTTGGTACTATTGTGACCAAGATTCTACTTATGTAAAAGACGGGTACAGTTCTCTAGGTGTTGCAAAAGAGTTGATTGATATTTTTGATGATACAGATATCCGTAAAACTTTATTTGTAAAGATAGATGGCAAATATTACAAACGCAATGGCAGCTATGTCACATGCAAAATTAACAGCCGGAAGAATGACGATAGCGATGGAACAAAAGGCTCTGGTACAGTAGCTTTTGCTGAAGGTGATTATAATATGATGCGTGGTTCTGAAATGTATTTAATTATAGCTGAACTAGCCGCTGATAATAATCATGAAGATGAAGCCTTAGCTGCTTTGAATAAAGTGAGGGAAGCACGCGGTATAAGTGCATATTCAGGCACAGGTGATGTTTTAAAAACAGAGATACAGAATGAACGTCGTCGTGAACTTTTTGCTGAAGGTCACCGTTTATTTGATCTTAAGCGCAGAGATTTACCAATGGACCGTTCAAATTTAACATTGGATTGGAGCAGAGTCGGATTGATTCCTGCCGGTTCAGACAAATTAGAAATGCCCATACCTCAAGATGAAATTGATGCGAACGGTGCGTTAACAATAGCAGACCAGAATCCTGCATATAAATAACTAATATACAGCAAATATTGTTATTCGGTACTAAGGAAAGAACTGATATTTTCATTTAAATTGAGAATATCAGTTCTTTTATAATATATAGTCAAAATATATTTAAAACAAAAATGAAGTAAACACTTTATTTCAGTAGAATAAAGGTAGAAAATTATTTCTTTTATACTTCTCAAACAATTTATATAGCAGAAAAGCAGGTAAAGCGAAGAAATACTTTTGTGTTGATTGTCAGTTATTTACATAAATAATTAGTTCCGCAAAGACTTTGGTAGTTTCCTTTATCGGAATGAAGAGTCAAGAATTGGATGTCAAGTCTAATTTACATATTAGTTTGAAACCCGATACTGAAACTCTTGATGAAGTTGTGGTGGTTGCGTATGGTGCTGCTAAGAAAAATTCATTAACAGGTTCGGTAGCTACTGTGAAATCGGATGCTTTAGAGAAAGTCCCAACTGCTTCTTTTGAGAAAGCGTTACAAGGATTATCCGCAGGCGTACAAGTAGAAAGTCAATCAGGTCAACCTGGTTCAGTAAGCCAAGTACGTATCCGCGGTATTGGGTCTATGTCCGCATCCAGCCAGCCTTTGTATGTTATTGATGGCGTTCCTGTTTCATCAAAGAATATATCAAAAGTCGCAGATGAAGATAGTTATGGAACTTCTGTAAATCCATTATCCAATTTGAATCCTAATGACATAGAATCCATATCGGTTCTGAAAGATGCGTCTGCCGCTTCATTATATGGTTCGCGTGCTGCTAACGGGGTTGTCATGATAACTACAAAGCAAGGTGCTTCCGGACAAGCAAAGATCGAATTTAAAGCTCAAGTAAGTTCTTCACATTTACCTTCCAATGGCTATGATTTAATGAGTTCTACAGAACATTATAAGACTTATTACAAAGGATTCTATACTCAAAACATAAGCGACGGAATGACTTCCGAAGCAGCTAGTATTGCAGCTAATGCATCTGTACAAGATATGTATAAAGCCAATCCTTTTAATATGGCTAATCCTTTTACTGGAGAGGGAATTTTGGCAAGTGGTGCAAAAGCTATGATAAATACAGACTATTTAGATGAACTGTTTAAGACAGCAACTACCCAGCAATATGATTTAAGCATCAGTGGTGGTAGTGACAAATCTAAATATTTTATATCTTTGGGATATATGGACCAAGATGGTTTGGCCGTTGGTTCGGATTTATCACGTTATTCTGCCCGCATTAATGTCAGCAGTAAAATTAAGCCTTGGGCAGAAATCGGTGTAACATCCACAATGTCAGTCAATGAGCAAAACACCCCTCCGGGCGGTGGAGGTGGTTCATCACCTTTAACCAATGCTTTTTTTGTCCCTAATGCTATCTCGCTCTATAAATTGGATAATGATTTTAATAAAATCTATGATGAAAAAGGCAATCCTGTTTATAACTATGTGAACCCTGTGTTCAATGACATGAACACACTGGCTTTTTCGAAAATGGATATCTACAATACTAAAACGCATCGGGCATTAATTAGTCCATTTATTGATTTGAATATTTTCGGTGTACATTGGCGTAACAGTTTCTCTTATGACTATACCAATATGGATGAAATGCGTTGGTATAATCCAGAACATGGTAATGGTGCGGCAGTAGATGGACGATTAAGCAAATATGCTATTAGTGACATCACATCCACATTTACCAGTACGTTGAATTATGCTTTTTCTTTGTTTAATGATCATCATATTGGTTTGCTGGCCGGTTATGAAGCATATAAGAACACTTATTCCATGCTTCATGCCCATGCTACAGGTTTTTCTAATAGTGAAATGATTGAATTAAGTATGGCCTCTACTCCTTATGAAACTAAATCAAAGAAAGATCACGAGCGTATGCAATCATTTTTCGGGCGCATAAACTATGATTATTTAAACAAATACTTTCTTTCATTCAGTATTCGTACCGATGGCTCCTCACGGTTTGCACCTGGACATCGTTGGGGGACGTTCTGGTCTATCGGTGGCAACTGGCGTATCAGTGAAGAGAATTTTTTTAAAGGTATTGAATGGGTTGATGATTTAAAATTACGTGCCAGTTATGGAACTTCAGGTAACAAACAATCTGATTATTTGTATGGCTTCCAAGGCTTATATGATACAGGAAACAATTACAATGGTCAAAATGGCATTACACACTTGCAAATTCCTAATGATGAATTATCATGGGAAAAGTCTAAAAATTTTAATGTAGGTATTGATTTTGGAATATTTGGATGTTTGAATGGCAGTATTGAATATTACAATAAAACTTCAGATGCCTTATTACTTGAAAAACCATTGGCGCCCTCAACCGGATTTGAAAATGCTATATCAAACCTAGGTGGTATGCGTAATCAAGGTATAGAAATTGATTTGCATTCAACAAATATCAATACGAAAGATTTCACTTGGACAACGGACTTTAATATTGCTTTTAACAATAATAAAATAACATCTTATCCTCAAAAAGAAGAAGTGGTTGGCACCGAAATGATGCGTCACTTCGAAAAAGGCGTGATGTTGCAGACCCTGGACTCCCTGTGGAAAGAGCACCTGGCGGCGATGGATTACCTGCGTCAGGGTATCCACCTGCGTGGCTATGCGCAGAAAGATCCGAAGCAGGAATACAAGCGTGAATCCTTCTCTATGTTTGCATCAATGCTGGAATCACTGAAGTACGAAGTGATCAGCACTCTGAGCAAAGTTCAGGTGCGTATGCCTGAAGAAGTAGAAGCGATGGAGCAGCAGCGTCGCGAAGAAGCTGAGCGTTTAGCGCAGATGCAGCAGTTGAGCCATAAAGGTGATGATTCTGCTGCGGCAGAAGAGCTGGCGGCACAAACCGGCGATCGTAAAGTGGGTCGTAACGATCCGTGTCCTTGCGGTTCCGGCAAGAAATACAAACAGTGTCATGGCCGTCTGAGCTAAGAAAATAACTTATTGAAAAGGCGCAGACTTCTGCGCCTTTTTTATGGACGATGAAAATGAAAATATTGCAGATTGTATTAAATACCTCAAAGCTGTGAAGCCAATTTTTGAATCATACGGTTTCGATTGGGATAAATTGATATCGGAGGAATATACAGATCAAAATTCTTTGCTTAACAGGGTAGGTGATACAATATCTTTCAATATAACTCCCAAAAGAAGAATTGATGCTTTAAACAAAATTGATGAACTAAAAGGATATCATTTTTTAAATTTAAATATTAAATGTAAAGATTGTTTGGAAATAGAAAATTATTCAAGAATAAATAATTTTGATAATTTTAATGAATTATTAAAAGAAAAATATATCAAATTATAATGAAAGAGGAAAAATGGAAAAAGCATTGAA
>ERZ650300.771-NODE-771-length-19374-cov-18.516279_pt1 | contig 19374 bp, 17 predicted proteins | sample MGYA00376236_ERZ650300 | MGnify/ENA primary metagenome ERZ650300 (study PRJEB26733, sample SAMN07839303) | wastewater metagenome | biome: urban; feature: wastewater treatment plant; material: waste water | place: USA: North Carolina | collected 2016-04-28 ...
TAGTGATATGAGTATAGCAAATCTTATAGAGTTAAGCAATTGCCTTATATCCACCGCCTAAAGGCGGTGGTTTTACGGCAACGGCTGATAAAGTCACTCTAATATTGATTCATTACTGCCTAGAAGTCATCCAAGTCTTCAGAATTCACTCGGGTAAAGGCATCCGCTTGGGTTAAAAGTTGCGTTAATCTGTCGGGATTCATCACGCTGGCAATGTCTGCATCGCTTAATTCATTAAGATTTTCAGTTAATTTGGCATTATTAGTGGGTGAATCTGAAGCGGTAGTTGGAATGCTGTCATTGTTTTTTTTATCGTTCATTTAATTATTATCCATTCATTCTTTAGACACCAAATAGCGTCTAAATAACCATAGTTTACTCGGCGTGATAAGGGCATCAAGCTTGATATCCCAAGGATTGCTGTCAAGTTTGTCAACCAATTGAAAATCATAAGCCCAGCCAATTTTAAGCGGTTTGCTTTTAACCTTGGCTAAGGTGCGGTCATAGTAACCGCCACCCATGCCCATACGATTACCAATTTTATCCGCTGCCACTAACGGCATAAATACTACATCAAGCTTGGACGCTTTAACCATTTTTCCTTTCTCAGGTTGGCGCATACCCAGTGGGTGTTTGGGTAGGCGAGATTGTCGCCAAGTTTTTTGAGTAAACTCGATAAATACAAGCGGCTGATGTTTGCCAGTGACGACAGGTAAATAAATACGATAGCCGCGCTGTCTTGCCCAATCCATCAGCGGTTGGGTAGGCATTTCCCCAAAGGCATCTGCAAAAATCCCGATTTTGACATTTTTGCCAGTTAAAGCAGGATGCTGTAGTCGGTTTAAACTTCGTCGTGCTTGATAAGCCGCACGATTACGGTGGCGCTTGGATAAGCGTAGACGTTGTTGACGTAACTGTTTACGCAAGTGATGAGCATTCATAGATTCATAGCGATGATGGATTGGTAATGGACTATATTTAAGCCATTCATAATACATCATGATAATAAATCAAAATCAAAAAAAAGCCAAATGGCTGATTTGGCTAATTAGGTTTAGCTGCTTAGCTATTTATTCACTTATTTATTTGTTTAAACACCCAAACATCCTACCGCTAGTGTATAACCCATAACAAGTGTCCACTACCTATTATTAGCTATTAGGCGATTCCCTTTGAAATCTTTGAAAAATAAAGCATTTTTGTGGGCGCTAACACTAGATTTTAATAGCCCTACAGACTCAAACTTAACCAGCAGCGTCTGTAAAAGATGATATGATTGCTGATAATGAGGATGACGGTTTATTTATACGTCTTTAAATTTTTATCTCAAGTCCAATTACTAAAGTTTGGCTTGTAAGTTAGCTCGTTTGTAGTTTATGTTGCATTTTTTTAAATTGCTGTGCCAATAACTTAGGAAAAATTAATGGATGCACTCAGTATGTTGCTTGAAGATATACATTTGTATCAAACTCAGTATCACTATATACACGCCACTGGGGAGTGGTCGTTTGAGTTAGATAAAAAAGATTGTATCGTGTTTTATTTGATTACCACAGGTGGGATTAGTATTAAGGTCGATGATGTGTATCGCAACGCACACGCGCGCGATGTGGTCATGGTGCCAGGCGGCAAAAAACACCTTATTTGTGGTGTGGGGCAATCTGATATTCCATCAATTGACATTGCCCCGTTATTAAGCAACCAGACTGTTGAAACTATCAACTTAGGCAAACCCGCTATTCATAGCAAAGGTGATGAGCCAGCGCAAACAACTGAAATAGTCGCGATTGTGTGCCATTACGATCGAGAGATTACGCGCCCGTTACTAAGCGCTTTACCAAAAATTTTGCCAGAAAGCGAATCAAACGATGAGCAAAAAATGATTATGCTTGATTTGGGTGTCAAATTTTTGGCATTAGAGTCTGAGCAGAACCGACTTGGTAAAATGACCATTATCAATCGTATCGCCAGTATTTTGATGATTGAGTGTGTACGCAGCTATATTGAGGACTTGCCCGAAGCGACAGATAATTGGCTAAAAGCTGTAAAAGACCCTTACCTTGCCAAGGCGTTGGCAGTCATGCATGATCGACCTGAGACCAATTGGACCATTCATAAGTTAGCCGAGGTCGCAGGAATGTCACGCAGTAGTTTTGCCGAGCATTTTCGTGAAGTGGTGGGGGTGCCGCCGTTAACTTATTTAACCGACTATCGACTTCGTCTTGCCGCGCGGTATTTACGGCTACAAGAAAATAGCATCAGCCGTATCAGTGAGTTAGTGGGTTATGCCTCCGATAGTACCTTTAGCCAAGCATTCAAACGCGTCTATAAAATGTCACCACGAAAATATCGCCAGTCGTTTCGAACCGAGGGTGTGCATTTTGCTGACAGCTTGGGCGAGCAATAAGTCGGTAGTCGAGAACCCTAATTAACCACAAAAAAGCAGGTTTGCTGCGGTTTTGTGGTTATTGCCACTTTTATAGCAAGCTTTATGTCTTAGAGCGAGTTTTATGGCAACTAAGAATGACCAGTCTATTTTCATAGCAATATCTGTTAGGTTATGTCGACAGGGGTATGATATAGTGACAAGCACTGTCCCATATTTTATCAGCTGCGATTGCCAACATGGAAACTTCAACTACCAAAGGTCAACCTGTCGAAGCACATGGCTTGCACATCAAGCCCAATCCAGAACACCCTGCGATGGACCATCGTAGTGTTAACCCAATGGATGTTACCAGTCAATACACCGCCGTGTTTCATGCACAAGAAAACGCGGTAACTCAGTATTTTGAGCACTCCCATCCCCATCAACTATTATTTTATATCTCAAGTAAAAAATCCCAGTTTATTGAAACTAAAAAACTGCAAGTCGCCAAATATTTGAACATGCGCGATAATGTTGGGCTGATGCAACTGCAGCATTTGTTCAATAATTTACATATCGTTGATGATTTGGTGATGTCGATTAGCCATCATTTACCGCCGCAGCGACCGATTGGTTGGCAGATTGTCAGCCAAAACAAAAATTTAATGAACTTACCAACCGTAGGCTTGCTGACATCGTCCGCTGAATTTCGCGGTCTTGAGCATAGTTTGGCGGCGACCGTGATTGAGTTTTTGGGGGTGGCGTGCTATCACAACGACCGGGGTTATTTTGTGGGGCATATTTTAGGTTATCTATTTAGTTGTTATTATTTTGCCCATCTCGGTGTCAACTATTCAGTCACCCCGTTAAAAGAGGCGGCGATTCCCAATTACCCTTACCAAGTCATCAATGTGGCAGAATTGGTGAGACTATTGCAATCACTCGATGAGTCGCTCAAAGCGCAAGTGTATCAATTAGCCATCTATTGTGCGCAAATCAGTGAATACGCGGTTGACAAACGAATCGAGAAAATGCTGATTACTGAGGTCAATAGCTTTAACAAACAAGACTTGCGCGATGAGCTATCGGTGTTGGTACAATATGATTCTAATGAAAACGAGTCTTTATTTCAGCCTATTAAGCCTTTAAAATAACGCTAATCTTACCCGTTGGGAACTCACATGCCCGCATTTCAGTATAAAGCCATGGATACCCAAGGCAAGTCACACCAAGGTATTCTTGAAGCCGATTCTGCTAGGCTAATCCGCCAACAACTGCGCGATAAAAATTTACTGCCTGTCGAAGTCTCACCTGTACAAAAAACCGATGTCAGTCGCAACCGATTGTGGCAAAAAGGGGTGGGCGCGTATGATTTGGCATTAATCACCCGCCAATTGTCGGTGTTGTTGGCAGCGTCGATACCGATTGAACAAGCGTTGCAAGCGATTGCCAAACAAAGCGAAAAACCGCATGTCAAAGCGTTGATGCATGGCGTGCGTGCCAAAGTATTGGAAGGCTATAGCCTAGCGAGCGCGCTACAAGACTCCGGTAATTTTCCAGCGATTTATATCGCCACCATTGCCGCAGGTGAGCGCTCAGGGCATTTAGATTTGATTTTAAACCAGTTAGCCGATTACACCGAAAATCGCTTTGCCATGCAAAAAAAGGTACAAGGCGCGATGGTGTATCCGATAATTTTGCTGATGATGGCGGTGGCAGTGGTGGTGGGCTTGATGAGCTTTGTCGTGCCAAAAATTGTCAAAGTGTTTGAACAATCTGAGCAAGCGCTGCCATGGATTACCCAAGTGGTGTTGGCATTGTCTAATATTTTAACCCAATGGTGGTGGCTGATATTAGGCGGGCTAATTGGTGCGGTTTTTTTATTTGTGAAGTTTATTAAAACGGCGGCAGGCAAAGCCACTTTTGACCAATTTGTCTTGCGCTTGCCGGTGTTTGGTAAATTATCGCGAAATCTTAACGCATCACGTTTTGCCAGTACGTTAGCGATTTTGGTACGCTCAGGGGTGCCGTTGGTGGAAGCACTAGCCATCGGCGCGGCAGTCACCACCAATACCCATATCAAACATACCATCGCGAGCGCAACAGAAAAAGTCACCGAAGGCGCGAGCCTATCAAGCCAGCTTGAGCGCAGTAATTATTTTCCGCCGATGATGGTACAAATGATTAAAAGCGGCGAGAACTCAGGCGAGCTTGATGACATGCTGACGCGTGCAGCAGCGATGCAGCAAAATGAAGCCACCAATATGATTAGCACGCTATTGTCACTACTTGAGCCGCTGATGTTGGTACTGATGGGGGTGATAGTCATGACCATTGTAATGGCAGTGATGCTACCGATTATCAATATGAATGATTTGGCAGGGTAAAACCTACACCGCCAAATAAGTAATCGCCAAATAATTAATGGCTAAATAATCCGACAAAATTAACCAAATCGGTATGCAAATTGTCAAAAAAGCCGTGTAAAATCCTAATACGTTATCAAAAGCGCTAAAAATTTAAAAAATGGAAATTCGTATGTGTTGTGCTCATGTATCAAAAAATCGTCAAGCAGGTTTTACCTTAATTGAAGTCATGGTGGTGATTGTCATTTTGGCAATTTTGGCAGGTCTTGTGGTACCCAAAGTGGTGGGTCAAAGTGACAAAGCTCGTGTCAAAACCACCGAAACGGCTTTATCCACCACCTCAAATGCCATTGATATGTTTAAAGTGGACAATGGTCGCTATCCCACCACCCAAGAAGGCTTAGAAGCCTTAAATAAGCCACCACAAGGCGCCAAAAACTGGCCAGAGGGCGGGTATATTAAAGGCGGTTTCCCGAAAGATGGCTGGGATAATGAGCTGCAGTACGTTATCCCAGGCACAGAAGGCAGAACCTATGATTTATTCTCACTGGGGGCTGATGGCAAAGAAGGCGGCGAAGGACAAGATGCAGACATTTTTGCTAAGTTATAAGTTTGGTGTTTTCACTGGGTTAACGAAATCAGAGTCACGCACTCTGATTTTTTTTGCTAGGTTTTTGGACAGAGATTGGCTAAAATTAGCCGTCAGAATATAATTACGTGGCTTAAAACGTATAAATCTGAAACGTATAAATTTAAAACGTATAAATTTAAAATATATGAGAAGTTGTCTTTGAAAAATATATCCCCTATGCCTACGCCACTGTGTTGTTTTCGAACCGTGAGTCGTCATTTCTCTTTGCTTGGCACGCTACTGGCTGTCACTAGCCTCACTATGCCAAGCGCCCAAGCGATTAGTTTAAGCGAGGTTTTTGGCGGCAGTGACAATCCCAGCTTGACCGCCAAAGACAAGCCGCTACCGGTGCATGAGGCTTTTAAAGTCTATACTGAGCAAAAAGGGCAAGTAGTGACCATTCATGTGGATGTCAAGGCAGGCTATTATGCGTATCGGGATAAATTAACCTTACAATTGCCTGACGGGGTAACAGCGACGCCGCTACAATTTAGTGCAGTACCGACCTACGTGGATGACCCGGATTTTGGTCGGGTGCCTGTATTTGAACAATCCTTTACTGCCACAACCACCTTGAGCGCGGATAAGGCAATCACCTCGCAACCTGCTACGGTCAAATGGCAGGGCTGTGCCAAGGTAGGACTTTGCTATCCCCCTGAAAAGACCAAATTTGTCATCACCCAATTGGCCGCTTCCACCAAAAATGGCGCAAAAAAATCAGACGCAATGACGTCAAAAGCGGCGCAAGCCAAAGTCACCAATACTGTGGCGACGACCAATGACGCCGCCCCGACAACGACTCAGCAATCTGCTAGCTTGCCCCCTGCTAAAACCGTCAATGAGGCAACTAGCACACCGTCTGCCAAACAAGCGCTGTCCAGTGGCAATACAGCCGCAGCGGGGCAGCAGGTTGCATCAACTACAGCCACCGATGCTTCAGCCACCGATGTCTTAACCACAGCGCAGTTAACGGCATCCGCCCCTGTCGTATCTATGGCATCGTCTCAACCTGTCCAAACAACTGTCATAACTGAACCCGCGGCTTCATCGGCGGCGGTGGCAACGAGTTTGACAGCTAGCGCTAGCAATCAAGATATTTTTGGATTGACCAAGCATAGCGGTGTTGCGTTATTGCTGTTGTTTTTAGCAGGATTGGGGTTAGCTTTTACCCCTTGTGTGTTACCCATGCTGCCGATTGTAGCCAATATCGTTGCCCGTCAACATCGTCCATCTGCCAAAAAAGGGTTATTACTCACGGGCAGTTATGGTTTGGGTGTTGCCACTAGTTATGGCATTTTGGGCGCAGTGGTTGCGTTATTTGGGCAATCTTTGGGTATATTAAACTGGCTACAAAATCCTGTCATTTTATTAGTTTTTGCAGGGTTATTTATCTTGCTTGGACTGTACATGTTGGATGTCATTCGCTGGCAATTACCCCATGCGCTGCGTGTTAAGTTCCAAAAAATCAGCCAAATTGGGGAAAATCGACTTGGTAGCTTAAGTGGTAGTTATTTGACGGGCTTGTTTTCTGCGCTGGTTGTCTCCCCTTGTGTGTCGGCACCCCTTGCAGGCGCGTTGGCAGGGGTGGCAGCGCTGGGTGATCCTGTGATGGGTTTTGCCGCATTGTTTTTATTGGGGCTTGGGCTATCTACGCCGCTCATTTTACTGGGCGCCACCCAAGGTAATTTTATGCCAAAAGCAGGTGAGTGGATGAACTGGGTCAAAACCAGTTTTGGTTTGCTGTTATTTGGCGTCGCTTTATTGATGATAGAGCGTATATGGCTATCAAGCTGGATGCTGATGCTATGGGCGCTGTGGTTTGCTGTGATTGGCTTATGGCTGTGGCGCTGGCAGGGCAAAAAAGGTCAATTACTCACTCAAGCACTAGCATTGCTAGCATGGATTTGGTCAGCGTGTCTGGTGATAGGCACTGCCTCAGGTAGTCAAGATAGTTGGCAGCCGCTTAACAAGCTTGTGAATACCTCAGCGCAATCGGCATTCACGGCAACGAAGACCACTCATACGATTAAAATCACTAAACTATCACAGCTTGAGCCCTTGCTTTCGCAATATCCAAAGCTAGTCGTCGATGTCACCGCAGAATGGTGCATTGAATGTCGTATCATGGATAAAACACTTTTTGCCAACCCGCCGCAAAGTTTAGCCAGCTGGCAAGTTGTCAAACTCGATGTGACTGACAATACGCCGGATAGCCAAGCAATCTATAAAAAATTAGCCGTGTTCGGTCCGCCTGTATTGTTGTATTACCAAAACGGTCAACTGGTAGCAAGACAAAACGGTGAAGTCAAACGCCCTGATTTTGAGCAACTTTTGTCCCAATTAAATTAAGTCCAATTAAACTTAATTAAAGAAAACTTAGTCAAATAAAACTTAGTCAAATGATTCACCGACTCATCCAATCATTAAGGTTAAAAAAAATTGAACTATCACTTAGCAAAGTCTATAGCCATCCCGTTAACTTTGGGGGTGCTAATTTTTGTCACTGGGTGTTCCCATGAAGGCAATGCCGACCAACAGCCAAGCCAAAATAAAAGCCAAAACCAAAGCGGAAATAGCCAGTTAGCAAGCTCAAATTCACCGTTAGTGGACTCAAAGTCCAATCAACAGACGGCTAAAAACTCAAGCCCTTATACTGACAAAAAACGTCAGGCAACAAACCTTCAATGCAACAACGCCGCCATTAATCAAGCTTATCAAGCCAAAAATCCCAGCGTTAAACGACAGGTATTAGGGTGTGGTACGGTGATTAAAGTGCTAAAAGACGATAATGAGGGTAGCCGCCATCAAAAATTTTTGGTCAAAATTGATAACTACCCAAACATCACGGTGTTAATTGCCCATAATATTGATTTGGCACCGCGCATCGAGGGTATCCAAGCCAAAAATCCCATTCGTTTTTATGGTGAATATATTTATAACGACAAAGGTGGCGTTGTACATTGGACACACCGTGACCCCGCTAGCCGTCATCAAGACGGTTGGCTTGAGTATAAAGGCCAGCAGTATCAGTAGAATTACCAATACAAGCACCAATAGAAATATCAATAGAAATACCAATAATTGACAAGCCAATAGTTGCTTGTAATTTTACTTTACTGTTAAAAATTATTATGCATTTGTTAACTATTTGTCATCAATTTTTGCTATCATGAACGATATTTTTGTAAGAAGGTCAACCTATGTCACAACTTACGCTTTACCGTACCTCTTTATCGCTTGCTATACTAGCCACACTAACAGTTACAGCAACGGCACACGCAAAAAATTCAGCAAAAACTGCAACAAAAACTTTAATAAAAACAACCGTTATTCCTGTCGACCAACAAACGCTGCTAACCTGTTCAAAAATCACTGACAATATCGCGCGGTTGGCTTGTTTTGACAAGATAAGCGTTGGTAAAATCGAACCTGAAGCCAAGGCGCCCCTTGATATTGCCAAAACCTTGGAAGTGATTATCAAAGAAGGTAAAGCAGTGCCCGTGTTAGCCGTGAATCAAACGACAACCGTCACGAATCCCACTAAAAACGAGCAAAAAAAACTCGATGACTTAGTCCCGAATGCCAGCGACAAGGAAATCTTAAAACAAGTGGGGGTGACTGCAACAGATGTTGAAAAATATACGCCACTCAGTGTGTTATATGACTTGGATAAAAATGATCCCAAAGGGATATTGACGATACGTCCACATTTGCCCATGTATGTCATGCCGCTTTGGTACAACGCGACGCCAAACTATGATATTCATTCGCCCACGCGGCAGGCTGAGCCTTTTACAAAAGATTCTCTGCAGCACCTAGATAGCAAGCTGCAAATTTCAATGAAGACTAAGCTTGCCCAAGATGTGTTCGATACCAATGCCGATGTTTGGCTTGGCTATACCCAGCAGTCTTATTGGCAAGTGTACAATGGTAAGTATTCAAGACCTTTTCGCAGCTCAGATTATCAGCCAGAGATATTTTTGACACAGCCTGTTAAGGGTAATCTGCCTGGGAATGGGTCATTAAGATTGTTGGGCGCGGGTCTAGTGCATGAATCAAATGGACAGTCAGACCCGTTATCACGTTCTTGGAATCGTATCTATGCGATGGCAGGAACAGAGTGGGGCAAACTCACCGTGATTCCAAGACTGTGGCTAATCGCAAATGAGAACAGTAAAGACTCGGATAACCCAGATATCGGGGACTACATGGGCTATGGCGATGTGCGTTGGTTGTATCCGCTCAATGACCAAAGCACAGTTGGCGGTGTGATACGTTATAACCCGAGTAGCAATAAAGGCGCTATACAATTAGACTACGCCTATCCATTGACAGGCGGTATGAAAGCGATTTTACAACTATTTCATGGTTATGGTGAAAACATCCAAGACTATAATCACAAGAGCACCAATATCGGTATTGGTATCATGTTCAATGATTTTAAAGGGCTTTAACTGCGGCTATGGCAATCATAGCCCCCTTGCCTTGGTGGCGATTGCCCTTTGCCATGGCGTTAGTGTATCAAGCGAAAGTTCATCACCGTTGCCAATTATGTGGCATCAATGATTGCGCTGCAGCAGGCTTTGATAACTTAGCACCGCGTCATCATGACCATTGGTTCAATCGACAGCAATTTCTTTGTCAGCCATGCCATAGCCAGTTTGAATGGTCAGCGTCATGCTTTAATTTGCAACTCAAGCAAACGTCACTGCGTGGCGTAGCCAGCGGCTACTATCAATATCCCCTCAATCAAATCATGCTTGGGTATAAAAATGGGCAGCAGTTACATCATCTGCCCGTTTTGGTTCATGCTATCAAACAACTGCATATTCCCAACGGTTGTCATTCAAAAAACTCGTTAATCGTTAAAGTGCCAACAAGTTTACAGCGCATTAGACAACGCGGCTTCGATCCGCTTGCCATTTTAACCGCTTATCTAAGCTTTCACTGGCAAATCCCTGTTTTTACGGGTGTGCAGCGAATTGACCGACCTCACCAGCAGGGTCTAAGCCCAGAAGAGCGTTTAGATAATATCAAAGATGCGTTTTCCCTAACAGATATGCCCCCTAGCAAAAATTTGATTTTATTTGATGATGTGGTCACCACAGGCGCTACCCTGTCTGAATTGGCTAACCTACTCACAAATTATCACCCATCTGTCCATATTCATGCGTATTCAGTCTTGCATGGTAAAGTTTTGCATTAGGTCCTGCTTGTGGCTGTTTTGCGACCCAAGCTGCACTGCAATACAGTTATAGTTAGCAGATAAAGGCGGGCTACTAGTGGGTTGTTGGAAGGATGCTTTAAAATGCTAAGCTAAAAATGATTTGATAATACGTGAGCGCCCTTTCGTCCTAATTCGCTTAGCAATGATAAGTGGCTGAGGTAAACTATCGATAGTAAGCGTTAGGTATGACAATTAACAAAAATACTGCGATATTAGGTATGTTTTTTGCTTTAATGTTAAAATGGTTTGTGCTAGTAAACATGGTATGATAGGTCGTTTATCGAGGGGTATGAATGGGTATCGTGATGAAAGTTTTGAACAGACAGTATCATCGTAACCAAGATCGTGACCAAGGTTTTACGCTGATTGAGCTTGTCATCACCATTGCGATTATAGCTATCATTGCCGCGATGGCAGCGCCTAGTATGCAAAAACAGATACAACAAGCGAAAACAAATGATGCCGCAAACATCATTGAAGCTGCGCTAAAAGATGCGAAGTCGCAAGCCTTAATTACGCAAAAAAATATCAAAGTGGTGTTGACCGATACATCAACTAATAAGAACTTAAAGCTATTTTATGTCGGTGATGATACGACCAAAACCGTTCCACTGGCAACTTATACATTGGATAAAAATATTAGCATAATAACCGATGCTTCAAATTTGACAGCTGTTTCTTTCACCCCTTACAAAAACGCTTATCCAGGTGACACGGGAACTAGACCTGACAACACAGACACAGATAGCTCGACCAATTTTTCAGTGTGTTATGGCGCTGGGTCTGATAAATATACCATCATGGTCGATGCAAGCAGTAATATTGTCACTAGCAAAATGGGACGTGTTCATGAATTCACAAAAAGGCATTGGCTTAATAGAAGTGCTGGTAGCATTGATGTTGTTAGCAATCGCGGTGCTTGGATTCACTGCGATGCAGATGACCGCAGTTAAAGCCACCGATGAGAGTTTGATGCGTACCCGAGCATTAACGGTACTGCGTGGTGCAGCCGAGATGATGCGAGCAAATATAGATGGCATACCCGCATTCAAAACAGCGATTAACGGCACCGCCACCACACTCACCAATACAGATACTAGCAATGTGGCTATCACCAAAGATAGTTGTATGACAGGTGGTACTCCTGTGTCCTGTACGATTAAGCAATTGGCAGTAAAAGACGCCTTAACCGTCAAGCAATATGCCACAGACAATGGCTTGAAAGTGGGTATGGCAACTTGCCCGACCAAACGCACGACAACCACTAGCGCTAGTGGTGTTGCTACAACGATTAGTACGGTTGGACAAGACCGCCAATGCCTGATCGCGGCCTGGGGCGATACCGACCCGATTTTTTTGGATGAACCTGTTGCGTCCGATACGACTAAAGACAAACCCTGCGCTAATGAAGATGCGGTCTATAATTTTGGTGCACAATGCTTCATTATGGAGGCATACTGATGATATCAAGTTATCGTTCTACTTCAGGCTTTACGTTAATAGAGCTCATGATTTCATTGGTATTGGGGCTGCTGATTTCTGCTGCGGTGATACAAGTATACCTAACGAACACCAAAACCGCCTCAACCCAAAAAAGTGGCAGCGAGCTACAAGAGGCAAGTGTTTTTGGTTTGCAGCAGCTAGAGAGCCATTTGCGATTGGCAAACTTGGGCAATTCGGTAACTTCTATTACCGATAAAACGGTGGGTGGTGGCATCGTCATTTCACCTAAAAATATTGGTTTGGAGAGCACAGACACTTCCAAAAATCTTTATTTTACCCGCAATGGAGGCGATTCTAATATCACAGGGATTAATAGCGACCAGTTAATGATTCAATTTAAAAATACCACGGGTGTAAAAATTGCCGATTGTGAAAGTGCTGATATTGATCCAAAAGCTACTGTAATTGAGCGATATTTTATTAGAAGTTCAAGTACCACAGGGCAAGGGCTGTTGCTAGCTTGCGATGCGGGTAGGGTTACAGATACAGGCATTACTGGTTTGAGTGCGAACTATCAAAGCGGTGGCAGCGAGGTAATCTTAGGGGTAGACCAGTTCAAAATCTTGTTGGGTATCCAAACTGACGCACCTAGTGATGCTGGGTTGATGCGCTACCTGACCGCCAGTGAGTATTTAGCATTGCCTGGCACCAAGCCGCCCATTACCGCAGTCAAAATTGGGCTGATTGTCCGAGGCAGTTCACCTGTTATCGGTAGCGATGTCGCGACCAGTTTTAAGTTATTAGGTGCAACTCAGCCATTAAAATCAGGACAGCCTAATCGGGTACGCACTACCTATGAATCTACGACCTTATTGAGAAACGCCCGAGTTATCAATATTGACACCAGTACGACATTAACTGCGGGGAGTTAGCCAATGAGCAATCCAATCCTATTGATCAGCAAGCAATCCGCGCCTATCATTCCAACAAACAACAGCTATAACTTGCCATCTCATCAACGCGGCGCAGCGCTCATTGTAGTATTGTTGTTTTTGGTGCTGATCCTGTTGGCAGGGGCGATAGCAGTACGTCAAAGTACCACGGATCTCAGAACTGCCACCGCTGACCAAATCAATACCCTGTTGCTACAATCAGCCGATAGTGGCAATCAAAAGTTAGAGGCGATGGTAAATGCCAATCCTAGTTCACAGGCATATAAAGATATCACCAGCGTGTCAGGGGCTATCGGGCATTTTTTACTCAATTCAGACAATGCTACCAACGAATTTATCTACTGCTATAATCCGCGTGAAAAAAAATACCTTGCCAAAAACGCTACCATCCTAAAAAAAGGCGGGGGCTACTGGAGTGGGCGTAACAGTGGCTACTGTGACTATACCAGTGCCGATAGCTATAATAGTGATAGACAAACCTCAATGACCCAGATGAATATTGCGGTCACCCCACCTGAAACCGATGCTGAACCATTTTCACAAATGGTGATTGGGAAAGAAGTAGAAAACCGCACCAGTAAAAAGTTCAAGTTTGACATTCGCGCCACTGCAGCCTTACCTGCGTATGCAGAGCCTAAGGTGGGTTCTGATAAGTGCTTTGAACAAACTGCTATCCAAGACAATGTAAAGCCAGGAAAATCTTCTCTCATTGAGTGTATGCGTAAAGCCAACACCCCAAGCAAGATGCTTTACGAGCAAGCGGATGTCGAGAATATGTCAAGCTCAACCAACTGTATTCCGTTTGGCAAAGGTACAGAGGAATTATCGTCAAAATGTATTTTAACCTCATCAGGTAGATAAGGTTTGTTAAGATAAAGATAATGTGGTGATAACGATGAAACCTAAATTTGGTGTTAAGAGGTCTAAAGCAATGAATCAATCGTATCAAGGTAAAATAACGACTTCAATCAAATATGTAGTTATTGCCATGTCGATGATGGTGGCGGTAAGTACTTCACAGGCGGATGTCGTCAAAAAGCAAATTGGTGACCTAGAGATTTATGCCTTACCCACGCCTGGCAATCCAAATATCATGATGATGCTTGATATCTCAGGTAGTATGAATTCAGAACTGAGTGGATGTAAGAGTGATACAACACAAACTAGTGATACAAAATTTGTTTATACAGATGCAAATGACAGTACTAAAACTTTTACTACTACTATCTCAAATCTGCAAAGTTGTACTTCAAGCACCACGAACAAGACGATTTATAATCGAATCAATAGCCTTAAAGTGGCTTTGTTAACCTTACTTACCAATAATACGGTTAATAATGATATTGGCTTAGGTATTGGCGTTTTTTCTTATAATGATGATGGTAAAACTGGCATCATTCGCTATCCAATACAAAAGCTCACAATGGAAAATCGCCAGCTAATGGCAAATTATGTTGCAGGGTTAACTGCTAAGGGTTTTACACCGACACCGAGTGCGTTTGCGGAGGCAGGCGCTTATATGCTGGGTACTAACACATCAGGAACTGGTTCAGGGTTTGACAATTCTGATGCAAGCACCAAAATCACGGATGGTACTCTTTATCAACAAGGCGCTCAACAAACTACTTGTGCAGGTAATGGAATCTATTTATTAACAGACGGTGAGCCTGATACCAGTGTTACTGCTACACAAGCGCAAGCATTAATGAATACATCCCTAAGCACTACTGCTACAAAAGTAACTAATTGTGAGCTATTGCCAGATGGCGACAAAGGTGCTTTAGGTTGGGGCTGTATGGCGAACTATGGACAAATTTTAGCTTCAAATAGTAATGCAACTGGTCTTCCTATCAAGACAGCTACGGTGGGCTTTGGTTCAGATATGACAGGTCTAAGTACACCCACTACGATTAATGGCAAGAAAATATATAACTGCACCTCATCAACTGATAAAGATGTTCAAAACTTATGTAGACTTGGTCAAGAGTTTGGTGGTGGTGGCTATTACTATGCCGATTCATCACAGGATGTTATAGATAGCTTGACTGCGTTTATGGATGTATTAGGTGCGGATATTCGACCTGTGCCTTCAGGAACGATTGTGGTACCTGATGACCCTTATCGCGCAGATAGCCAACTTGCAGTTGCCTACTATCCGATTTTGCAAGCAGAAGTGGGTAAATCAACTGCTGTTTGGTCAGGTAACCTCAAGAAATATAGCCTTAATGAAGGTACCTTATATGGTAAATCCAATGCTGCATTGTTCTCTGACATTGCGGGTAAATTAAATCCTAGTACAGAGGATTTATGGAGTGCTGTGAGTGTCACCAAAGATGGTGCTGTCGCTAATGATCTAGTGACATCAGGTGGTTTTTTTAGTAATTTAAAAACCCCTGATACGGGAGTCAATAACATAAGGACGTTGTATCTAGAAGATAATTCCGCAGAGAATACACCAGTGATACGCAAATTTGGTGTTACTAGTGCAGGTAAACTCACCTTGACCAATCTGTCAGATACTAGTGGAGATGCGATTAGTGCCACTAATACCTTTAACGATACCGCTATCTACAGCCGCGATAAAATTAATTATTTGCTACAGTTTTTGGGTTTTACATTGACTGATGCGCAAAAGACGCAGTCATTGACAGATTTGGTGCTTACTGCACCGCCTTCAGCTGTTAAACACTTAGGTGCAACTATTCATTCCACACCGAGTATGGTGTCTTATTCAGCAGACTTAGATGCTACTACGGGTGCAGTGACCGACACGCGCGACGATTATGCGTTATTTGGTTCTAGTGATGGTATGGTTCATATGGTGAATGCTGATAACTATACTACTACAGGCAATGGGGGGAGAGAGCTTTTGGCTTTTATGCCAAAATTAATGTTGGATAAACAACCAGAGGCATTAATTAATGGTACGAGCACAGAGGTGGGTAAACCTTACTTTGGTGTGGACGCGCCTTGGCTAGTGAGTGCTAATTATTTTTATGACCTTGATAATAACAGAGTCACTGTAACACCTTGTGCAGCAGATACGACTATCGACCCAAGTAATACCCGTGACTGCCGTAATACCTACGTCCGTGCTTATGGCGGACTACGGATGGGCGGAGAAGGTATGTATGGCTTGGATTTAACGGATAAAAATAATCCTAAGATGCTATTTAGAATCGATTCTACTACGACAGGCTTTGATCGTATGGGACAAATATGGTCAAAACCTACCAAGGCAAAAATTGCCACAGGCATAGACTCGACAACCAAAAAAGTCAATGCTTATAAAGATGTATTAGTCTTTGGTGGCGGTTATGATACCTGCTATGAAGATGAAAACTATCAAGTCGGTACCACAACTTCGACCTTAAGCAATCAAAAATCACAGGCATGTAACCGCACAACCGCTACTGAATCCCTAGGCAATGCTGTATATATGGTGGATGCCAAAACGGGTGCGCTTATTTGGTCAGCCACCAAAACAGCCAATGCGGTATCCGGTGCTACCAATACAACAGTCTCTACCCTCAGTAATAGTATCGTAGGCGGGATTACTGTCCTTGACCGCAACAATGATGGCTATATGGATCAGTTATACTTTGCTGACATGGGCGGTCAAGTATTCCGTGCTGATTTTACCAATGCTGGATTCATCAAACCTGTGAGCAGTGGCACAGCTGCACCTGAAGCTTCATTTAGCAATATGCGTGTGGTTAGAATGCTACAACCTGCCTTTAGTGGTACAGATATCAAATATAATCACCGTTTTTATGAGCGACCTGCCGTCAGTTTTTACCGTGGCGATAGTACCTTTAATAACAGTCGATTGTTTGCTGTGGTTAATGTCATTTCAGGTGACCGCAGTTCGCCGTTATCAAAACTACGTTCTAGCGATGCTTATGCCGATAGGCTGTATGGCATTATGGACACCGATGTCACGTTGGCAGATAAAATCTTATATGCCGATGATTTTACCACCAGAACCGAAACAGGATCTACGGTTAAAGTACAAAAAATCAACGACTTAGCCACTAGTGATTTATATGCTTTTGATACCACATCCACTTCTGCATTATCTTTGGAAGATAAAAAAGATATGATGTATAAAGCAGCGACTAGTACCATGCCAGCTACAGGGGTAAAAACTAAAAAAGGCTGGTATTATCCATTAACGCGCTTTGATGGCTTTGATAAGGTCAAATATACCAAAGGCGTGGGCAAGTCTGAGGTTATTGATAGTTTCTTATATACCACTGTCTACAACCCCGATATGAACTATGGCGTCACTGAGTCTTGTTCTGCAAAAATCACAGGCGGCTCAGAGCGTCAATTGTACTGTCTACCTTACGGTATCTGCTTAAAACAAACCACAAATTCAGCAGGGGCGGCTATCGATGAGTATGCGACATCAAAAAATGGCACAGCAGGTTTTGCGCGGGCAGGGCAAGGTATCCAAGAATTGACGCTAGGACCACGTAGTTCTACATTGTCCAATCAACGCTTATTGATTGGTACGCAAACAATTAGAGATAGAGTCTATAACCGAGTGGACTTTGGTGATGACGGCGGTAAGCTGCTAGCAGGTGATACGGACTCTAATAATATTGGACTTGATAGAATTAGCCAATCATTATCTGGTCTAAGTAAAACAACGGGTGATGGCTCAGCACCAGAGAATATCTACAATGACCGATATACCTTAAAGCCAAATACTTGGTTTGAAGTCAATAAATAACTGAGGCAATGATGAATCGTCACAAGGGCTTTACGCTGATTGAACTGATGGTAACGGTAGCGATGGTTGCGATACTCGCCAGTATCGCTATCCCATCGTATCGGCAATATGCTATCCGCAATGCCGAATCGCAAGCGCAAGCCAAAATGAAGCAGCTAGAGATTGAGCTCAATCGCTGGCGCGCCACTGCACTGACTTATAAAGGCTTTTTCCCCAAAAAAATTGCCAATGACGGTACGGTCAGTTACAGTTATGATACTGGCGCAAGCGATGATGTGGCAAATACGGTGATTTATGTGCCCGCTAACAGCACAGCAGATAATTATCAATACAAGATACGGTTGGTGGATGGCGATAATACTGCCAATAGTCTGGTGCCAACGGCATCTTCGACACTCGCTAATAGCTTGACTGCAGGTAGAGCATGGGTCATGTATGCCACCCCTAATCCCACAAAATTTAACGATGCGCATAATATTTTGCTCACTAGCAGTGGGGCACAATGCAAAGCCAAAAATAGTGACAGTAGCGTTAGTATCATACCAACCAGCTGTGATACTAATTGGGAGAAATGGTAATGAAAAAAAACATGGTAAGAGGCTTTACCCTAATCGAGCTGATGATTGTGGTTGCTATTATTGGCGTGCTGGCGGCGATTGCTTATCCCAGTTATCAACGCTACGTCATCAAAACCAAACGCACCGATATGATGACAGAAATGCAAAATATCGCCTCGCAAATTGAATCGCGTAAACTCGCCCAAGGTAGTTACACGAACGCAGGCGCGGGATTAGATGGGAGTTTCCCTAGAAGTGGTACAGCCTTGTATACCATTGCCCTAGCACCCACCCCCCTAACTGAACGCTGGACAATTACAGCCATTCCTGTTAGTCCGCAGATGGCAACTGATGGTAGAATTACGCTAAACGCGCAAGGGCTCAAATGTCGCGATAAAAATAATGATGGCGATACCCAAGATCCAGGCGAATGTGGTATGGGTCAAGAATGGAATAACTAGCTTGTCAAGCTAGGCATCGAGCAATTTTTGGTAATATAGATGACATTCATGTGGGGTGATATAAAATACTGACCAAGGCGGTGAAAAGTGATTATGAGCAGCTGAAACAAGATTATGAAATACTGCTGCAAAAGTGCAATTCGTTGCTGCTAGAAAACTTTGACTTAAAACAAAAAACGCATCAAGTTTGATGCGTTTTTTTAAATTAAGCTAGCTTAAGATTTAATACTACCTGCTTTAGCATTAGTTTTATCTGTAGTACAGCTAACTGGAATAAATTGTTCTTCTTGAGCATTTGCTGAATCTAAGCTTGTAATACACTTCCATTGACCATCAGTTGTGCGTTGTAAGTTAATAAATTTACCAGCGATACGCGGGCTACCTTTTAGAGTACATGAAATACCAACAACAGATGCACCAGTAGCTGCAACAAAAGTATCAACAGTATAAGTACAGCGCTCACTAGAAGTTGCATTAAATCCAATATCTGCTAGTTTAGTAATTTGCACACCATCGTTAACTTTTAATTCATAAGCAGTTTTAGCACCAGCAATCTCCGCAAGAGCAGCAGAAACTTGAGATTTGGCAATATAGTTTTGATAAGCAGGAATCGCAATTGCAGCTAAAATA
>ERZ650300.773-NODE-773-length-19362-cov-13.237271_pt1 | contig 19362 bp, 17 predicted proteins | sample MGYA00376236_ERZ650300 | MGnify/ENA primary metagenome ERZ650300 (study PRJEB26733, sample SAMN07839303) | wastewater metagenome | biome: urban; feature: wastewater treatment plant; material: waste water | place: USA: North Carolina | collected 2016-04-28 ...
TGTACACGAAAAAATCCTTTACCGTTGATGGCCATATCCAAGTTATTTTCAGTGCGCGTCAGGTTGCCTTGAGCAAATAAACGATCTACCCCAACCGGGGCTGCACCAGTACCCACTTGTAGACCAGTAGGGTGGTTAGTGGTACTAGAGGTTTGTGAACCAGGTTGGCGCAATACTTGATACATTAGATCTTCAAACACAGCGCGCTGACGCTTAAAACCATTAGTGCTAACATTGGCCAAATTATTAGAAATGGTATCCAACTTGAACTGGCTAGAGTCCATGCCGGTCTTGGCAATAAAAAGTGAGCGAATCATATCTTGATCCTTTTTTTGGCCATCTGGAGGCCATTCAGGGGTTAACCAGTGGCTTAGCCAGCCAAACTCATGATGGAAGTGGCTGATTTACCATTCTGATCAGCGGTCTGCATCAGCTTGATGTTCAAATCATAGTGGCGTGCATGATCAATCATTTGCACCAGTGACTCCACTACATTCACATTACTGCCCTCCACTGCACCAGACGTTACACGAACGCTATCGGCACGTGGCGCATCTTGCCCATCATTACGGCGAAACAAGCCGTCGACACCTTTGTAAAAATCATTACGATCAACTTCAGCTACGAGTTTGAGTTGTCCTACAGTCTGTGCAGCGCGATCACCACCTTCAACTGGCACCGCCGAGATAGTGCCATCTTCACCAATCGAGACTCGTGCGTTATTCGGCACGGTGATAGGACCACCATCAGATAAAATAACCAAACCACTGCGCGTACGCATAATGCCGTTTTCATCCACTACATAACCACCATCACGGGTATATGCTTCTTGACCATCAGGTGCTTGCACAGCGAAAAAGCCAGCGCCTTTCAAGGCAAAATCTTGTTCATTTCCAGTATGAACAAGTGGGCCTTGTGTACGGTCATGACCAATGGTTGAATCGACTACAAAAGCTCGAGTCGGAGTCGCTGGCGCATCAGCAACCACGGGCAATGCACGAAATGCCACCAGCTCAGCCTTAAAGCCATTGGTGTTGGCGTTGGCCAAGTTGTTTGACGTGGTAGATTGTTGCAGTTGCACATGCTTGGCGCCGGTCATGGCAACGTAGAGCATCTTATCCATGGGAGTACTTGATCCTTTGCGAGGTCATGGCAGCTGAAAGATTATCACGCAGTATACAACTATCCGGCATGGCGCGGGGCCATGCCGGATCATCAGGGCTTCAAAGCATTAACGCAGATTGATCAGCGTCTGCATCACGGCATCCTGCACCTTGATGGTCTGCGCGTTGGCCTGGTAGTAGCGCTGGGCAGTGATCATGTTCACCAGCTCGGAGGTCAAGTCCACATTGGAATCCTCCAGGGCGCCAGACTGCACTAGGCCAACGTTGGTCGAGCCAGGGTTATTCAGGGTCGGCGAGCCAGAAGACAGCGTTTCCATCCAGCGATTGGAGCCAACGGATTGCAGACCCTGGCTATTCTTGAAGTTGGCCAACACCACCTGGCCAATATCTTTGGTTTGGCCATTGGAATACCGCGCCTTGATCACCCCGGTTTTATCCACCTGCAAACCGGTCAGCGCGGCCGAAGCATAGCCCACTTGACTGAGTTCGTTCACGGCAAAGGTGTTGCCGAATTGAGTGGTGCCGCTCTTGCCCGAACCGATATCCAGCGTCACGGTCAGCGGGTTAGCGCCAGCAATTGAAGTATAGGAGCCAAACGCCAAGGTGCCGCTGGATGGCGTGTTCAGCGTGCCATCCGAGTTGAACGACAAACTTTGTGCCGCACTACCATTCAGCATGGTCGGGTTCGAAGCCGACGCCGGCATGTTCGGATTATTGATGCGAGCGTAGACATCCCACTGGTTATTTGCCGTTTTGCGATAATAAGTAGTCAGCGTCAGCGGGTTACCCAGGCTGTCATACAGCGTAGCCGAGGTGGAGTGGTTGTAGGTGGTCGGGTCGGTTGTACTAAATGGTGTTGCCGCTGGCGGCACGGTTTGACGCGAATCCAGGTTAGTGGTCAGACGCACCATCTTGATGGGGGTGGTGCCGCCATCCGAAGCCACCGGCTGGATCATGTCGGTGTTGACTTTCAGGGTTTGCAGCTCACCTTCGCGCATCTTGGCCGGGTTGCTGTCTGGCACCACGCCCCAGCCCATCAGCTTGTCGCCGTTATTGACGATGTAGCCATCCTTGTCCACCTGAAACTGGCCGTTGCGGGTGTAGGCCTGACCGTTGGTGGTTTGGGTGATGAAAAAGCCGTTGCCAGAAATAGCCAGATCCATCTGGTTATTGGTGATATTGATGTTGCCCTGATTCATTTGCTGGGCCACTGCCTGCACGGTGGCGCCAATGCCACTCTGCACGGCAGACACGCCATAGTAGCTGGCGGCGAACATGTCGGCGAACTCGGCGCGGGACTGCTTGAAGCCGACGGTGCTGGAGTTGGCGACGTTGTTGCCGATCACGTCCAGTTGCTTGGCTGCTGCGCCGACGCCGCTAAGACCTTGTTGAAAACCCATGAGTATTCTCCGTATGTTCTATCTGTGCTCTGGCGTACGCGCCAGTAAGTTCAATCTTGAAAATCGTATGCAGATTCGGGATCAGATCAGCTGACGCAGGGCATCGACACCGACTTCTCTGCCGTTGGACAGATGCAGCACGGGCACGCCATTATTCCACGACAGGGCTTCCACCTTCGAATAAGCCAGCGGCGTGGCGCTGACGGCTTCCCCGTTGGCCTTGGCCGACACATTGATGCTGTAGGTACCATCGGCTTGTGCCACACCGTCATTGTTCTTGCCGTCCCACTGGAATTGCATGACACCGGCTTTCTGATTAGTCAGCTGTTCGGTATAGACGATATTGCCATTCTTGTCGCTAACTTTAATCTCGACTGTACCAGCATCTTTGGCCAGCTCCACACCGGCAATGGCCTTACCACTGCTAAGCTGCATCTGATTGCCGTCAGACAGGGTGATGTGGCCAATCAGCGCGGCCGCTGCCACGGTCTGACTGGTTTGGTACATACCGCTGAGCGAGGTCATGGTCTGGTTCAGCTTTTCGATGCCCTGCACGGTGCTGATCTGCGCCATCTGACTGGTCACGGCGGCATTGTCCAGCGGATTCAGCGGATCTTGAGTCTGCAACTGGGCCACCAGCAACTTCATGAAGCGATCCTGAGCTTCCTCAATGCTGCTTTTCTTGGCCGTGGCGGCGCCGCTGTCGCCATTCAGGAAGCTATACGGATTAGTGTCGGTAACGGCAGAAGAAGTGGTAGCCATGATGTTCTCTCAAATGTCCGGGGGTTATTGCTGGCCGATGGACAGCGTTTTCTGAAGCAGCGACTTGGCGGTGTTCATCATTTCCACATTGGTCTGGTAAGAACGTGCCGACGAGATCATGTCGGTCATTTCTTCCACCGGATTGATGTTGGGCATGGTGATGTAGCCATTGGCGTCAGCCAGCGGATGTTTCGGGTCGTAAACCATGCGAGCCGGGGATTGGTCTTCCACCACGGCGGTGACGCGCACGGTGGCAACTTGCGGCGTTTCCTTGTTGATCGGGATGGCGGTAAACACCACCTTCTTGCCCTTGTACGGGTCGCCATTGGAAGACACAGCGCTGTCAACGTTGGCGATGTTGCTGGACACCACGTTCAGGCGCATGGACTGGGCGGTCATGCCGGCGCCGGCGATATCGAAAACCTTGGACAAAGACATGGTTCAATTACCCCTTGATGGCGTCAGACAGGCCGGAAATCCGGCGATTCAGGAAGGTCAGCGTGGATTGGTATTTCAATGCGTTGTCAGCAAAGGCCGAACGCTCGAGATCCATATCCACGGTGTTGCCGTCAATCGACGGTTGCACTTCGGTGCGGTATTGCAGTTTGAAGTCTTTTTCGCCTTGCTCGGCAAAACCATCCAGATGGGTCTGGTGGGTTTTTGCCATGCCCATCGACGATTCGGCTTCGCCGATGGCGCGGGTCATGGCGTCTTTGAAGTCGAAATCGACTGCCTTGTAATAAGGCGTGTCCGAGTTGGCGATGTTGCTGGACAACACCTCGGTGCGGTAGGCGCGCAGCCCCAGCGCTTTTTGCTGGAAGTCAAAATGTTTGGCAATTTTATCGAGCATGGTCGTGTACTCCGTCGGCAGTTTCCTGTTAGCAATAAACGGGCCAGACTAAGAGAAGCCAGGTGCATTGCTATAAACACCTGTTTTTTAGATAATTTTTTTAAGTTCATTGCGTTTTGACGTTTAGCGGCCCACGCCAAGCGCATTCACCCGGCAAGTTTTGCCGGTCTCGGCAAAACTTGCAACTAAAAAAACAGCACCAGCGGTCGATAAGGCTCCTGATCAGCCCTGCTCGCGCGCCGCCCACATCTCGTGCAGCGCCTGAACAAAGTGACCGGCAAAACGGGGCGCATCCATCAACGGGCTCGCCGTCACACGTTCGCGCAAGCCCTCACGCAGGGCGCGCAAACGGGGCAGGTCGTGCGCCAGCGCCACGGCTTTGGCAATGTACTGCGCTTCACTGTCAACAATCAATTCATCCAGCCCCGCATTGTGCAGTAAGGTCACCCCCATGCGCGAAACAAAACTGCGTCCGGCCAAGGTGACAAATGGCACGCCCATCCACAGGCTATCGCAGCTGGTGGTGCCGCCACAGCATGGAAAAGGATCCAGTGCCAGGTCCACCTGGCGATACAACACATATTGCTGATTTGCCTGTCGTGGCAAGATATCGATCTGTGTTGCCTGCGCACCTGCCGTCACGAATCGCTGGCGAATATCCTGGACAAAGGCGGCATCCTGAGCGCCATGTACCTCCAGCAGCAGCCGGGCATGCGGCGTCTGCCGCAAAATTTCTCCCCAGCATGCAATGACCGGCGGCGTCACTTTGGCAAAGTTATTGAAACACCCAAAGGTAAAACGTCCATCCTGGTCTGCTGGCAAGCCGGCAAAAGGATCAGGAGACGCCGAGGGTTGATAACAGCAAAACACCTCGGGCATGCGATACAGCCGTTCAGTATTCAGGTGCTCGGTCATGCCAGGCGGCTCGGCGTGCACATCGGTGATGCGCCAGTGCATGCCTGGCAGGCCAGTGGTGGCCGGGTGGCCAAGCCAGGTCACTTGTACAGGCGCCGGTTGTTTGGCAAACACAGGCAAACGGCCGCCGGCAGTATGGCCAGACAAATCAATCAAGATATCCACTTCATCATCAATAATTTGCTGAGCCAATTCGTCATCGCTCAAAGCAGCTGTCTCGCGCCAGACATCGCACTGTTTTTGCAGGCGTGCACTGACGCTGTCGAAGGTTTTGCCACTGTAGTAAGCCAGCACCTGCATGCCCTGCGCACGCAGGCCGACCCAGACCGGTTCGACAAAATAACTGACCGCATGATGAAAAAAGTCTGCTGAGACAAAACCCACTCGCTTGGGCGTAGCCGCAAGCGTGCGCGACCAGGCACAACGCGGTCCTGCTTGTCTGGCGATCAATTGTCCCTGTTCGCAATGATCGGCATACAGCTGCTCGGGGGTGATGGCGTGACTGTACACACCGGTAAATAAAAGATTGCTGCGAATCAGTCGATTGTGCGGCATCATCTCCAGCGCAATGCGCAAGTGTTTTTCAGCCTCTTCCAGATGTGACTGATCTTTCAGCACATTGGCCAGATTGGCGTGAGCCGAAGGATAGTTCCAGGCCAGCTCCAGCGCACGGCGCAAGGCGGTTTCTGCTTCCATCAACTGGCTGTGTGAGCGCAACGCCGCACCCAGATTATGGTGGGCGACAATATGTTGAGGGTCTTGGGCAATGGCTTGGCGCGCGTGGCGAATGGCGTCAGCAAAGCGATTTTGCAAGAACAGCGCATCCGCCAGATAGGCGTGCAGATTGGCGGATTTGGGCTGTAGCTTCAAGCCGCGCCGATAACTGTGTTCGGCTTCTTCGTACTGCGCCATCTGGGTAAGCGCCACCCCCAGATTGCTGAGGATTTCCACATCCTTGGGGGCCAGTTGGGCCGCCTGGCGCATGGCCTGCACGCCTTCGGCGTTACGCCCAAGCTGAATTAGCACCGCGCCCAGGGTTTTCCAGCCCAACACATGGCGAGGGTAATGTTCTGTCATGCGCCGCGCCGCCTGCTCGCAGGGCGACAGCTGACCCTGATTAAACAGCGCCACCAAGGCTTTTTGCTCGCCCAACGAGGGCTGCCCTTTACCGGGCTTGACGCGCACCGGCGTCACCGGGGCGTTAAGGCGTTGCAGCAGCGCCTCCACCTCTGGCCCAGCCAGCCCGCCACGCTGCCCTTGCTCCAGCCATTGCCGAGCCTCGTCCGCGCGATTGGCGCGCAGCAGCGCATCAATATAACTCAACCAGAAACGCCCATGTCCCAGGTGGTTGACCAGGGCGGTATGCAGTAGCGGCAGGGCTTGATCTAGTTGGCCCAACTGCATGGCGATCACCCCCAGATTGTGGTTGGCATCCGGATGGTTGGGCATCGCCTGCAAGACCACACGGTAGAGCATTTCCGCTTGACTCAAGCGGCCAGCCTGGTGGTGAGCAATAGCCGACTGAAAGGCGGCGTTCAGGTCAATTTCGGTGGCGGCGGGTTCTGACATGGTATGGGACAGCGGACGAGAATGTCAGCAGTGTACCCCAAGCCACCAGTCAGGCGGCATCCGGCATTACAGATGCAGCAGGCGAGCCCCTTGGTAAAACAACGCCGCCACGCACCAGGCCAGCGCCAGCGAATAGCCCACCGACAGCGCGGCAAAGCCATTGCTGCGCGACTCCTTGCGAATCGCCGCAATGGTGGACAGGCAAGGCGTATAAATCAGCGTAAACAACATAAAGCTGTACGCCGCCACCCAGTCCAGCTGCTGGCTGATCACCTGGGCCAGGCCGGCCTCCGGCACGCCATAAATCACCGCCATGCCGCCCAGCAGGATTTCCTTGGCCACCACGCCCACCATCAGCGCCACCGCCAGCTCGTGACGGATGCCCAGCGGATCCAGCACGGGGGCCAGCCATTCACCCAATTGCGCCGCCAGGGTCGGGCCGCCGGCCGCCGGCAGGTGGGTCAGCGCCCAGATCAACACCACGCCAGCCAGAATAAAAGTGCTGGCCAATTGCAGAAACGCCTTCACCTCGCCGCCAGCGCGGGTGAACAGATAGGCCAGCACCGGCAAACGGTAGGGCGGCATTTCCATCACCAGCGCCTCGCGATGCGGCAAGGCGCGCTTGAACAGCCAGGCGGTCAGCATCGCCACCAAAAAACTGGCCAGATACAGGCTCAGCAACACCCACGGCGCCGCCTGGGCGGAAAACAGCGTGCTGACAAAAAACAAAAACACTTGCAGCCGCGCCGAGCACACCGAAAACGGAATCACCAGCATGGTCAGCCAACGCAGCCGACGCTCACGCATGATGCGCGTGCCCAGAATGGCCGGCACATTGCAGCCAAAGCCCATCAGATGCATGACAAAGCTGCGGCCATCCAGCCCCAGCCGGGTCATCCAGGCGTCCATCAAAAAAGCCGCGCGCGCCAGATAGCCGCTGTCTTCCACCACGGCCATCAGCACAAAAAACACAAACAGAATGGGCACAAAGGTCAGCACCGTGCTCACCCCCTGCCACACGCCTTCCAGCAGCAAGCTTTGCAGCCACGCGGGCGCGCTGGCCAGCGCCGGTTGCCACCACTGCGCCTGCACCCAGTCCAGCCCTTCGCCCAGCCCTTCTTGCATGGGCGTGCCCAACAGATAGGTGGCCTGAAAAATCAGCGCCATCAGCACGGTGAACATCGGCAGCCCCAGCCAGGGGTGCAACAAGAGTTGGTCAATGCGGGTGGTCCAGGTGGCTGGCAGGGTGGCCGGCACATGATGCACGCCCGCCAGCATGGCGCGCGCTTCTTCCAGGCCGGCAGGCAAGGCATCCAGCGCAGCAATCGCCACCGGTGCCTCGCGGGCTGGAATCTGCGCCGCCAATTGCGTCAGCGCCGCGCGCACCGCCGGCCAGTTTTCACCTTTGCGCGCACTCATCGCCAGCACCGGCGCGCCCAGACGGACGGACAAGGCATCCAGGTCGGCGCGAATGCCCAGCTGGCGCATTTCGTCCTGCATGTTCACCAGCACCACCAGCGGCAAGTCCAGTTGCGCCAGTTGCCACACCAGCCGCCAATGGCGATCCAGCTGCGCGCCGTTGACCACCACCACCAATCCATCGAACACGCTGCCGGCCAGCACCTCGCGCACTACCGCTTCGTCTTCGCTGTAGCCGCTCAGGTCATGAATGCCCGGCAGGTCCACCACTTCCACCGCGCGCGCGCCCAGCACCACCTTGGCGCTGGCCAGGTCGATGGTCAGCCCCGGCCAATTGCCCACCCGCTGCGACAGCCCGGTCAGCCGGTTGAAAAACGTCGATTTGCCGGCATTGGGCAAGCCCACCACCGCCAGCCGCCGACCTTGCCGCGCGGCTTCAATGGCGGACAGACCCGCACCGGATGGCGGACACTTCGGACAACTGGCCGTCATGCTTACGCCCCTTGCAGCTCGACGCGGATGCCTTCGGCCAGCAGCCGGCGCAACAGCAGTTGGGTGGCGCCCACCGCCACATGCAGTGGCCCGCCCAGCGCCGCCCGGCGGAACACTTGCACCTGTGCGCCAGGCAAAATGCCAAAAGCGGACAAACGCTGGCGCTCGGTGTCGGGCAGATCAATGGCCACCACCTGGGCGCGATGGTGGGCAGCAAGCGTGGCAAGCGAAGTCATGTGGGCTCCTTACGCGGAAAGATGTTGCATCACATTCTCAGATAATACGCTGAATGCCGGGTTTTGGGCACTGCTTGCGCGGTGTGACAGGAACAATCCAAGTGGGGATTGATCTCTGAACAGCGGATTAATATCTGGCCGGCACGGCGCCAGCGTAGTGCAGCGCAACAGCACTGCCAGCAACAAGTGCGCCAGTTTGCTGGCCTTACAAAACAGCATGAATACCTGTTAAACTGTCAGGTTAACGTTTTTAGCACCACACTCTGTAGACGCCACCCCGCGACGGCCCTGGCGGCCAGACAGGATGTGGCGCGTTTTCCCCAATTCTCGTAGCGCAGGCGCACATGAGCATCAAATCGGACAAATGGATTCGCCGGATGGCGACAACAGACGGCATGATCGAGCCATTCGAGCCCAATCAGGTGCGCGAGGTGGATGGCCGCAAAATTGTGTCCTACGGCACCTCCAGCTATGGCTACGATATCCGCTGCGCCAACGAATTCAAGATTTTCACCAATATCAACAGCACCATCGTTGACCCGAAAAATTTTGACCACAACAATTTTGTCGACTTCACCGGCGACGTTTGTATCATTCCGCCCAATTCGTTTGCCCTGGCGCGCACGGTGGAATACTTCCGCATCCCGCGCAATGTGCTCACCGTCTGCCTGGGCAAGAGCACCTACGCCCGCTGCGGCATCATCGTCAACGTCACCCCGTTCGAGCCGGAATGGGAAGGCTATGTGACGCTGGAGTTCAGCAACACCACGCCGCTGCCGGCCAAGATTTACGCTGGCGAAGGCTGCGCGCAAGTGCTGTTCTTTGAATCCGACGAAGTGTGCGAAACCAGCTATAAAGATCGCGGCGGCAAGTACCAAGGCCAGGTGGGCGTCACCCTGCCCAAGACCTGAGCGCGGCCGCTGGCCGTCTGCCGCAGCGAGCAAATCGTCGGCGCAAATTGTCCGCCGCCGTCCCGGTCGTGGTCTATGCTGGGTAAAGAATCTCCTGAGTTGGGTCCACGACTGAATGGCGCATCCGCCCCCCTTGCGGCTGCGCCATTTTTTTTAGAGTCGCTCACAAAGCTCAGCGCAGCGATCCTGGCTAGGCGTGCAGCCGCAGGCAGTACAAGAAGTACGACCAGGCTGCACAACAACGCCAGGAGGGTTTTGTGAGTGGCTCTATAATTGCAAATTCACGGATTTCCGATTGACGCACCGTGTGTGCGTCTTATAATTCGCCCCCATTGTTGTTTCCGTTTTTTGCCATGCAGCACGTCGGCCGGTGCCCGACGCGCCAAGCTGGCTGGAGGTCATCATGACAAGCCGTGTACTTACTGCCGTTTCGGCCCTGTATCAACCCTCATTCTTGCAACATATTCCTGTCACCTAGGTTTCTGGAGACCCCGATCAATGGACCGAATCGCTGCCGACGCACTCGCCGCCGCCCCTGAACTCTCTCTCGACTTTGCCCGCGTCAAGGCCCAACTGGCCAAGGGCTACGAAAAACCCTTCCTCATCCTCGATACGCAAATCGTGCGTGAAAAATGCCGGCGCTTTTTTGCCGCCATGCCGCGCGTGCGCCCGCACTTCGCCGTGAAATCCAACCCGGATCAACGCGTGCTGCAAGTGCTCAAGGAAGAAGGCGTCGGTTTTGAAATCGCCTCGATCGCCGAGCTGGATCAGCTGCTGGCGCTCGGCGTGCCGCCGGCGGAAATTTTCTACAGCAACCCGATGAAATCCCGCGCGTATGTCGAATACGCCGTGGCCAAGGGTGTCGAGTGGTTCGTCATTGATTCGGTGGAAGAACTGCAAAAGGTGCATCGCGCCTCGCCGACCGCCAAAACCTACCTGCGCATCTACACCACCAATGTCGGCAGCGACTGGCCGCTGTCTGGCAAATTTGGCGCCTACGAAAGCGAAATCCGCGACATCATCGCCGAAGCCGCGCGCCTGGGCGCCGATCTGGCCGGCGTGACCTTCCACGTGGGCTCGCAATGCCTGAACCCGGAAAACTGGAAAGTCGGCCTGGAAACCACCCGCGCGGTGTTCGACCAGATGCTGGCCGCCGGCCTGAAACCGCGCCTGGTGAATATCGGCGGCGGCTACCCGGTGACCCACACCAAAGACATCCCGACCATCGCCGAAATCGGCGCCGTGGTGAACGCCGGCCTGGCCGCGTTTGGCGACGAGGTGCAGGTGATTGGCGAGCCGGGCCGTTATCTGGTGTCTGACGCCGGCTACTTTGTCTGCCGCGTGGTGGGCACCGCCACCCGCGAAGGCAAGCGCTGGGTGTACTTCGACGCCGGCATGTTCGGCGGCATCATCGAAACCACCGAAGGCCTGAAGTACAATATCCTGACCGACCGCAGCGGCCCGGAAATCATCTGGACCGTGGCCGGCCCGACCTGCGATTCGCTGGACATCTGCACCCGCGATCAGGCGCTGCCGCAAGACCTGGTGGAAGACGACTTTATCTACATCAAGAACGCCGGCGCCTACACCACCGCCTATGCCAGCACCTTTAACGGCTTCCCGCTGCCGGATGTGATCATCCTGTAAGCCGCCGTGAATCCCGCCGTCGCCCCCGCCAGTCTTGCGCTGCCGGGGGCGACGGTGTTTTAAGCGCTGTTAAGCGCGCCATTCGCACCAGACATGCCGACGCAAGGGACTGTCCGCCGCCAGCGCCGGATGGTCAAATTCGCCCTGTTCCAGCATGCCCAGCCGCGCCATCAAGGCGCGCGAGCGCAGATTGCCCAGCGCGGTGAACGCCACCACGCGCGACATGCCCAATTCGCGCGCCGCCGCCAGCGCCAGTTGCGCGCCCTCATGGGCCAGCCCTTGCCCCCAGGCCGGCCGAGCCAGCCGCCACAGCATTTCCACCGCCGGCGCAAACGGGAAACTGGCCGCCACCGGGTTCAGCCCGACACAGCCCAACAGCGCATCATCATCGCGCCGCGCCAACACCCAGGCGCCCCAGCCGCGCTCAGCCAAGCCGGCGCGCAGACGGGCAGCCAGCGCGTCACTATCACTGCGGCTCAGCGGCGCCGGAAAATGCGCCATCACCTGCGGGTCGGCATTCAAGGCGGCAAAAGCCGGCAAATCCTCATCACGCCAGTGGCGCAGATGCACCCGTGGTCCGCTCAGCGGTAAAGCTGTGTGCATGTTCAATCTCCTGCCGCCCCTTTCGGCCAGGCGGAACTTTTGTCTGTCATTGGCGCTCGTGACTGGATATGCCATGCATGCGCATGGTGCTTCAGGAGCACTTATGTTGAAAAAACTGCTGGCCTCGATTGGTGTAGGCAGCGCACAGGTAGACACCCAGATTGACAACCCGGAGCTGGCCCCTGGCCAATTATTGCAAGGCCAGGTGCTGGTGCAGGGCGGGCAATCCGCGCAGGATATCGAAAAAATCGAGCTGGTGCTGATGACTCAGGCCGAAGACGAAAGCCAGGACAGCGAACGCACCGTAGCCTGGCCCCTGTGCCGTCTGCCAGTGTGCGGGCCGTTCACCATCGGTGCTGGTGAGACCCGGTATTTTCCGTTTCAGATGACCTTGCCGCTGGAAACACCGGTCAACGCCCTGCGCACCCGTGACCGCCGTGTGCCGCTGGTGTGGATTCACACCGATTTAGCCATTGCCGCCGGGGTGGACAGCGACGATCGCGATCAATTGCTGGTGCGGCCCGGCATGGCGCTGCAAACCCTGCTGGACGCCTTTGCCCGGCTGGATTGGTATGTGCACAGCTCGGACGTGGAGCTGGGCTCGGCACGAGTGGGGCCGATCAGCAGCACGCTGGGCTGCTATCAGGAAATCGAGCTGCGCCCGCATGGCGGCAGCTGGCGCATTGAAGAAATCGAGCTCACCTGCCTGTGCGATGGCCACCACACCCATGTGCTGATTGAGGTGGATCATCGTCTGGGTGGAGATCACTTCTATAGCCTGGTGATGGGCCCGGACTTTGCCCGCCGCGACTGGGTGGCTATTCTGCGCGACACCTTGCCCTTGTAAGAGCCGCTAACAAAACCCGCCTGGCGTTGTTGTGTGACCTTGCCGTACTACCTGTACTGTCTACGGTCACACGCCTAGCCAGGCGCGCTTCGCTGGGTTTTGTTAGCGACTCTAAGCACCGCTCACAAAACCCGCCAGGCAAACAGCAAAAAGCCCGCATCACTGCGGGCTTTTTGCTGCGGCGTCACTGAATACGAGCGACGATTACTTGCCGTACACCGGGAAGCGGGCGCACAGGGCTTTCACCTGTTCGGCCACATTGCTCAGGTTGGCGTCGTCGTTCGGGTTGTCCAGCACGTCGGCGATCAGATTGGCCAGCTGGCGGGCTTCGGTTTCGCCAAAGCCACGGGTGGTCATCGCCGGGGCGCCGATGCGGATGCCGGAGGTGACGAACGGTTTTTCCGGGTCGTTCGGAATGGCGTTCTTGTTGACGGTGATGTGGGCGCGGCCCAGGGCGGCTTCGGCGTCCTTGCCGGTGATTTGCTTGGCGCGCAGGTCCAGCAGGAACACATGGCTTTCGGTGCGGCCGGAGACGATGCGCAGGCCGCGCTTGATCAGCTCTTCGGCCATGGCGCTGGCGTTCACCTTGACTTGCTTGGCGTAGGCCTTGAAGTCATCCGAGGCGGCTTCTTTGAAAGCAACGGCCTTGGCGGCGATCACGTGCATCAGCGGGCCGCCTTGCAGGCAGGGGAAGATGGCCGAGTTCAGGATTTTTTCGTGTTCGGCGCGAGCCAGAATCACGCCGCCGCGCGGGCCGCGCAGGGTCTTGTGGGTGGTGGTGGTCACGAAGTCGGCAAACGGCACCGGGTTCGGGTATTCACCGCCGGCCACCAGGCCTGCGTAGTGGGCCATGTCCACAAACAGATAGGCGCCCACTTCGTCGGCGATGGCGCGGAAGCGCGCCCAGTCGATTTCCAGCGCGTAAGCAGACGCGCCGGCGACGATCATTTTCGGCTTGTGTTCGCGGGCCAGACGGGCCACTTCGTCGTAGTCGATGGCTTCGGCTTCGTTCAGGCCGTAGGCCACCACGTTATACAGCTTGCCGGAGATATTGACCGAGGCGCCGTGGGTCAGGTGGCCGCCATGCGCCAGGCTCATGCCCAGGATGGTGTCGCCCGGCTTGAGCACCGACACATACACCGCCTGGTTGGCTTGCGAGCCGGAATGCGGCTGCACATTGGCGTATTCGGCGCCAAACAGGGCTTTCAGGCGGTCAATCGCCAGTTGTTCGACCTGGTCAACGTATTCGCAACCCCCATAGTAACGCTTGCCCGGATAACCCTCGGCGTACTTGTTGGTCAGCACCGAGCCTTGTGCTTCCATCACGGCGGGGCTGACGTAGTTTTCCGAGGCGATCAGTTCGACATGGTCTTCCTGACGACGGAACTCGGCGTCCATCATCGCGGCGAGTTCGGGATCGTAGGCATGAATGGTCTGGTCGGCAGCAAACATTGTTTGGATTCCAGTTCGGTGGAGAAAAAAGATGAAACGAATTTTACACGACTTGCCGTAAACGGGGCCATGAAATGGCGACACCCCGACATGAAAACGCTTCATCATGCCGGGGTGTGGCGGGTGGACGCACGCATCCACCCAAGGGGAGAGCAAGAGCCGCTGACAAACTCAGCGCCGCGACCCTGGCCAGGCCGCGCAACAACGCCAGGCGGGTTTGCTGGGCGGCGCTAAACCGCGCGGGTCAGGACTGGCCGGTGACCGCCTGCTTGACCTGCTCCAGGCCGCTCGGATCGTCCAGCGTGGTCAAATCGCCCGGATCGCGGCCTTCGGCAATCGCCTGAATCGAACGGCGCAGCACCTTGCCCGAGCGGGTTTTCGGCAGCTGGGTGACAAAGTGGACCTGCGAGGGGTTGGCAATCGCGCCCAGCTCTTTGCTGACGGTGGCGATCACTTCCTTGGCCAGGCTGGCGCGCAGGGTTTCGTCGGCCAGCTGGGCCGGGTCTTTCACCACGGCAAACGCCATCGGCACCTGGCCCTTGAGCTGGTCGGCCACGCCCACCACCGCGCACTCGGCGATGGAATTGTGGGTGTTGACCGCTTCTTCGATTTCGCGGGTGCCCAGACGGTGGCCGGCGACGTTGATCACATCGTCAGTGCGGCCCAGGATAAAGTAATACCCGTCTTCGTCCTTCAGGCCCCAGTCAAACGAGGAGTACACCAGCTTGTCCTTGAAGCCCTTGAAGTAGGTGTTGACGAAGCGGTCGTCCTGACCCCACACGGTGGACAGGCAACCCGGCGGCAGCGGCGGCAGCACCGCCACCACGCCTTTTTCGCCCGGACCGACTTCTTCGCCGCTGACTTCGTCCAGCAGCTTGAGGTTGTAGCCATAAGCCGGGAAGGACGGGCTGCCAAACTTCACCGGGGTGTTTTCCACGCCCGGCATGGCGGTCAGCATCGGCCAGCCGGTTTCGGTCTGCCAGTAGTTGTCGATGATCGGCACATTCAGCGCGTCGGAAATCCATTGCGCGGTCGGCTCGTCCAGCGGCTCGCCGGCCAGGAACAGATAGCGCAGGGTGGAGATATCGTATTTTTTCAGCCAGGCCGGGTCTTGTTTTTTCAGCACGCGCACCGCAGTCGGCGCGCTGAACATCACGGTGACTTTGTACTTCTCGACAATCTGCCACCAGATGCCCGGATCCGGGCGAATCGGCAGGCCTTCGTACACCACGGTGGCCATGCCGCCAATCAGCGGGCCGTAGACAATATACGAGTGGCCCACCACCCAGCCGATGTCGGAGGTGGAGAAATACGCCTCGCCCGGATTGCCGCAGTAGATATGCTTCATCGACGCCGCCAGCGCCACCGCATAGCCGCCAGTGTCGCGCTGCACGCCCTTGGGCTTGCCGGTGGTGCCGGAGGTGTACAGGATATAGCTGGGGTGATTGGATTCCACCCATTCGCACGGCACGTTGGCGTCCAGATGGCGCTCGCGCAGGCTGGCGTAATCCACATCACGGCCGGCGACAATCGCCATCTCCGGATCCAGGCCACGGTTGACGATCAGCACGCTGGCCGGCGGATGCTCGGACTGCGCCAGCGCGTCGTCCACCAGATGCTTGTAAGGAATGATCTTGCCGCCGCGCATGCCGCCGTCAGCGGTAACCATCACCTTGGGCTGGGCGTCGTCCACGCGGGTGGCCAGGCTGTGCGCGGCAAAGCCGCCAAACACCACCGAGTGAATCGCCCCCAGGCGCACGGTGGCCAGCATGGCGAAAATCGCTTCCGGGATCATCGGCATGTAGATCAACACGCGGTCGCCCTTGCCCACGCCCAGGTCTTGCAGACAGGCGGCAAAGCGGTTCACCTCGCGGTGCAGCTCGGCGAAGGTGTAGGTTTTTTCCGTGTCGGTTTCGGTGGACACAAAAATCAGCGCGTTCTGGTCGGCGCGCTCTTTCAGGTGGCGGTCCACGGCGTTGTGGCACAGGTTGGTTTCACCGCCGACAAACCAGTCGCGGAACGGCGGGTTGTCAAAACGCAGCACCTGCTCGAAAGGCTTGTGCCAGTCGATCAGCTCGGCCTGTTCGGCCCAAAAAGCTTCTGGTTGCTCGATGGAACGGCGATGAAACGCCTGATAGGTTTCGGCCATGGGGTCTCTCCTCCAGCACAAAGACAACCCCGTGGCGGCACATTTTGATGGTGTTGGCGGCTCGGCACGGGGCGAATATTCTCCTGACCAAGCAATTGCTTGGTAGGGAGCAACCCTACACGCTAACGCCGGGCTGGTCAAATCTTCATGCTGTTGCACTGCGCCAGCCATCTTGCGCGGCGATTGAATGCTGCGACGCAATAATTTGCCAACAAGCGGTATAGATTAGACCCATGCCGTTTTAATCAGCCCATTTTCCGCAGTGCAAAAACGCCGAGCGGGTGTGACGGAATTACCGCATCAGGCACGGGGTTTTCCATCCCGCCGGCCTGGGCCCAAGCCTGAAAGCAGGGCGGGAGACACCCCACCCTGTGTTATTTCTTGCGCAAACTCACACTGGCCACCCCGCCCACCACCAGCGCCGCGCCAGCCAGCTGCAACAGCGACATGCTCTCGGACAACACCAGCCAGCCCAGCAGCAACGTCATCACCGGCCCCAGCGTGGACACCAAGGCCACCTGATTGGCGCCAATCTGGCGCATCGCCTCGTTCATCAACACCACCGGCAGCACCGTGCTCAGCAAGGCCATCGCCAGCCCGTAGGCGTACACCGGCCACGGCAGATTCAGCGCCGCCGACAGCGGGTGAGTGAGGGCAAAATGCACCATCACCGCCAGCGTGGCCACCATGCACAGCCAGGCCGATAAGCGCAGCGCGCCCGCCTGCTTGACCAACTCGCCCACGCCAATCAGATACAGCGAATAACTCAGCGCGCTGGCCAGCACCCAACTGACCCCCAGCAAGACATTGCTGCCGGCGCCCAGCGCCTGCCAGTCATGCGTCACCGCCAGGCCCGCGCCCAGATAACACAGCGACAAAGCCAGCCACTCGCGCCCGGCCACCCGGCGGCGGAACAACAGCGCCGAAAACAGCAGCACAAACGTGGGGTAGAGAAACAACACCAGCCGCTCCAGCGTGGAGGACACATACTGCAAGCCGATAAAATCACACACGCTGGACAAGTAATACCCCATAAAGCCCAGCGGCAACACCAGCGCCCACGCCCGACGCGGCATCGGCGCCGCCCCACGCGCGCCCATGCCGGCCATCAGCATGAAAAACGGCAGCGCAAACACCATGCGCAACAACAATAAAGTAACAGCGTCCACCGAATAGGCATACGCCAGCTTGACGAAAATCGCCTTGGCAGAAAACCCGGCCGCCGACAACACCGCCAGCACCACGCCTTTGCCAATAGAGAACCCTCCCAAGCGGGGAAGGCGAATCGACGCCGCAGACATCACACGCTCCTGAGTCTTGATCTGCCGGGAAGTATGCGCAGGATACGCCCGCTTTCCCATCAGTATTTGACACACTCAGGCTTCGTGAAATACGAAGGCTGTGCGAAACTCAAAACCGGCTTTCCACGATCAATGTTACGGCAGTGCACCGTGACGCCGCTCGCCAAGCAGGCCAAGCCGCGCTCAACGCCACAGCCGCCACGCCACCGGCAAAGCCAACCAAAAGCCCGACGCCGGCATCAGCGTCACCCCAATCACCACCAACACCAGCAAACCCACCGCCAACGTCGGGCTATGCCAAGCCGGCGTTTGCCGCTCCAACTCATCCACCGCCAGGCCCAGCAAGGCCAGCAGCACGCCAAACAGAAAAAACCACGCCACCGCCCCACGCAGTGGATCACGCCCGACGCTATCCACCACCCCGGCCGCCCACAGCTCGCGCCACACCGGGGCAAACTCGACACACGCCACCAGGGTGTGCACCCCGGCAATCGCACACAATGCCCGCCCACGCCAACGACGCCCACCCATTGCCAAACCCATCGCCCATCCTCCTGTTGCCCATCTCCGGCATGCCCCGGTAAGCGCGCAGAATACGCCCGCAGGTGGCGCGGGTCTTGTACGCAGACGACATCTTGCCGCCCCGGCCGACGGCGCTTACACTGCCAGACAGACGGCAGGGGAAAGCATTCCGAGCAGGAGCCGCTGGGAAACCAGTAGCCAGATCCTGACCTGGTTAGAGTTTAGACAACCGTGGATTCGGGCCGGTTGACAGTCGTACACGGGCGAGTCAGGCGACGCCCAACTTTTCGGTGAAATGCTGCACAGGCATCTGCCAGTCACCCTGAACAGGGCTTAAGAATGCCTCACAGGCATCAGTCAGTACACTTTCAGGCTCGTAGCGCATCGAGCTTCGATAGGAAAAAATCTGTGGTCTGAAAATACCTTAACACTAAAAAATCGGATCGCTCTACAATCAGCCAACAATCTAAGAAGGTGGGTCAAATGGCAGTTTATGCAATATGGAATAACAAAGGCGGCGTTGGCAAAAGTTATTTAACTTTCCAAGTTGCATCTGAATATGCGCAGCAAAATCCAAACAAGAAAGTTTTAGTTATTGATCTTTGCCCGCAGGCAAATTCATCGTCGATGCTGCTTGGCGGAATGGTCAATGGTGAGAATGCACTTGCTGCCTTGCATAGCACAGTTCCGAGAACATCAATCGCCGGATATATTAATGATCGAATCGTAAGTCCATATCAGAACCCAAGGACCGGGAGCCAGTATGTAAAACCGCTTGCCGCAACCAATCCGGCACTGCCAAGCAATCTTTATTTGATTGCAGGTGATGAGCAGCTCGAATTACAATCGTCAAGGGTTCGTGCAGCAACAGAACGTGGGCCAGATGATGCTTGGCGTCTCGTCCATATGTGGATTCGTGATCTGATTGCTGATGTTGCAGACGCGTGGGCCCATCATGAACATGAATATACCGTGTTCGTTGACTGTAATCCCAGCTTCTCCATTTATACAGAACTCGCGCTGTCGGCTTCAGACAGACTGATTATTCCTTTTTCAGCGGATGGTTCCTCGAAGCGCGCCGTTCGTTCTGTTTTAGCCCTCGCTTATGGTGTTAGCCGGCAACCTGGACAGGCACAGTCTGAGTTCTTCTTAGGAACTCTGAG
>ERZ650300.777-NODE-777-length-19280-cov-17.989233_pt1 | contig 19280 bp, 19 predicted proteins | sample MGYA00376236_ERZ650300 | MGnify/ENA primary metagenome ERZ650300 (study PRJEB26733, sample SAMN07839303) | wastewater metagenome | biome: urban; feature: wastewater treatment plant; material: waste water | place: USA: North Carolina | collected 2016-04-28 ...
GCTCAATCGTTGGAGGCAAAAGATTAAATTTTTCTAAAACTTTATGAAAATCTACGGTGTATTTTTGTACAATTTCCATAGGTTCTAGTTTTTCGAGACGAGATTGTTTCACAAAACGGTCGTTATTTACATCTCCATCGTCTGTTAAATGCCCTGCATCGGTAATATTTCTAACGTATCGAACGTCGTAACCGAGATGTTTCAAACTTCTATAAATGAAGTCGAAATTCATAAAAGTTCTCACATTTCCTAAGTGCACATTGCTGTAAACGGTAGGTCCACAAACGTACATTCCTACTTTGTTACCATTAATTGGAGTGAAAATTTCTTTTTCGGCAGTGAGAGAATTATATATTTTGAGTTGCATTTTTTATAATTAAGAATTAAAAATTAAAATAAATAAGGTTTTGATTGTCTTTGCGAGTAATGAAGAACGAATGACGAAGCAATCTTTATCTAAATTGCATATAAAATCAACAGATTGCTTCACTGTGTTCGCAATGACAGCAACAACAAAAAATTGTAGTTGTAAAAATTTGGTTTGATATTTTTTTAAATCTGGTCATATTACAATGTAACTTTTGAAATTTGATTTTTCTCAAACTAATAAGTCAAAATTAATCCAATTTTGCGTGGCTTCCTACATAATGCAAAAATTCTTGTCTGGTAATAGGATTGGTTCTAAAAATCCCGCTCAATTCTGCAGTAATGGTAGAACTTGCGGTATCTTTTATTCCTCTACAATTTACGCAAAGATGTTTCGCATCAATAATACAAGCTACATCTTTCGTTCCGAGTGCTTCTTTCAGTGCATCTACAATCTGCATCGTTAATCTTTCCTGCACTTGCGGACGTTTTGCGTAATAATCTACAATTCTATTGATTTTAGAAAGCCCGATTACGTCTCCGTTTGAAATATACGCAACGTGCGCTTTGCCAATAATGGGTAAAAAATGATGCTCACAGAAAGAATACACGGTAATATCTTTCTCTACCAGCATTTGTCTATACTTATATTTATTGCTGAAAGTAGAAATCCCCGGCTTGTTTTCTGGCAAAAGTCCACCAAAAATTTCGTTTACATACATCTTTGCGACACGTTTTGGTGAATCTTTAAGAGAATCATCGGTCATATCAAGACCTAAAGTGTGCATAATCTCTGCAAACTTTTCTTCTATAATTTTTATTTTTTCTTCTGGTGTCTTTACGAAAGCATCCTCACGAAGCGGAGTATGGTCTTTGCCTGTAAAAACATCATCATCGTTTTCAAAAAAGTTACTCATAGTCTGAAATAATGTCACAAAATTAAGAATTAATCTCTAAATCATATTACTAAAATATTATTAGACTGATTTACAATAATTTAAAATCAAAATATATGAAAAAAATTTGTATTGGCACAGAATTTTATATATTTGCACTTGAATTAACAAAAATTTTTAAAACAAATTGCTATGTCAGACATTACATCAAGAGTAAAAGCTATCATCGCTGATAAGCTAGACGTGGAAGAAACAGAAGTAACTCCTGAAGCAAGCTTCACTAATGATTTAGGTGCAGATTCTTTAGATACTGTAGAGCTAATCATGGAATTCGAAAAAGAATTTAATATTCAGATTCCTGATGATCAAGCAGAAAAAATCACTACTGTAGGTCACGCAATCGCTTATATTGAAGAAGTTATCAAACAATAATTTTTATTACAAAAATTAACAAAACTATGGAATTGAAGAGAGTTGTAGTAACAGGATTTGGTGCAATTACACCAATTGGTAATAATGCTCAAGAGTATTGGGAAAACCTTGTAAAAGGTGTAAGTGGCGCTGCTCCTATCACTCTCTTCGATTCTACTAACTTCAAAACAAAATTTGCTTGTGAGGTTAAAAACTTCAATCCTTTAGATCATTTTGAGAAAAAGGAAGCAAAAAAAATGGACCGAAACACTCAACTCGGTGTGGTGGCAGCTCGTGAAGCTGTATCACATTCTAGAATTATCGAAGATCAAGTAGATAAAAACAGAGTGGGTGTAATCTGGGGCTCAGGAATTGGAGGTTTAGAAACTTTCGAAACCGAAGTTCTAGGCTGGGCAAAATCTGAAGGAATACCTAGATTTAATCCTTTCTTCATTCCAAAAATGATTGCGGATATTACTCCGGGTCATGTTTCTATGGAATACGGTTTTCATGGACCTAATTATACTACAGTTTCTGCGTGTGCATCTTCTACAAATGCATTGATAGATGCTAAAATGCTTCTCCAATTAGGAAAAGCAGACGTAATAGTATGTGGAGGTTCAGAAGCTGCTGTTACCGCATCTGGAATGGGAGGATTTAATTCTATGATGGCTCTTTCTACAAGAAATGATGATTATAAAACTGCTTCTAGACCTTTTGACAAAGACAGAGATGGATTTGTTCTAGGAGAAGGTGCAGGTTGTATCATCCTTGAAGAGTATGAACATGCTAAAAAACGTGGCGCTACCATTTACGCAGAACTTGCAGGTGGTGGTTTAAGTGCAGATGCATATCATATGACAGCACCTCATCCAGAAGGATTAGGCGCTTATCTAGTGATGAAAAATTGTTTAGAAGACGCTGGTGTAACTCCAGATGAAGTAGACCACATCAATATGCATGGTACCTCTACTCCATTAGGAGATATTGCAGAATCTAATGCAATTGTTAAACTATTAGGCGAGCATGCATTTGATATTCAAATAAACTCTACTAAATCTATGACTGGTCACCTTCTTGGTGCAGCTGGTGTAATAGAAGCTATAGCAGCGTTAGGAACTATTTTACATGGTATTGTTCCTCCTACCATTAACCATTTTACTGATGACGAAAACATTGACAGCAGATTAGATTTTACATTTAACCACGCTGTAAAAAAAGATGTAAAAATTGCCATGAGTAATACCTTTGGTTTCGGAGGTCACAATGCTTGCGTTCTATTCAAGAAATTATAATGGGCTTAAAAAATTCATTACAAAAATTTCTACTTAAAAGACCTTTCAAAAAAAAGACTGAAAAAGAAAAGCTACTTTCTGCCAGAGTTAGTAAAATAATTGGGCAGAATGTGAAAAATCTTGATTACTATCAAGAAGCTTTTTCATTAAAAATTCCTAATAAAACTACGGGAGCCAAAAACTACGAAAGATTAGAATTTTTAGGAGATGCAGTCTTAGGAAGCATCATTTCTTGCTACCTTTATAAAAATTATCCTGTTGCCAATGAAGGATTTCTTACCCAAATGAAATCAAAAATTGTCAATCGAAAAAACCTTAACTCTCTAGGCGAAAAACTGAAGCTTACAGATTTTATTCAAAATGGTGGAAATGGTAATTTAGGTGAAAACATTTCGGGGAATCTCTTCGAAGCCTTTATTGGTGCGCTTTATTTAGACACCAATTATGAAACTTGCGAAAAAATTGTTTTAGAAAAATTGTTTACCGATAAACATATCGAAAAACTAGAAAACAAAATCGTAAGCTACAAAGGATTATTGCTAGAATGGAGCCAAAAGAAAAAGGTGACGATAAAGTATGAAATCACCGAAGAAACTTTGCCCAATAAGAACCTTCTATTTAAGAGTTGTATCTACTTAAATAATGTAAAAATCTCTTCTGCCACAGAAACTTCTAAGAAAAAAGCAGAAGAAAAAGCAGCACAAAGAGCGTTTTACTCCTTAAATAAAAAAGAACACATTGTTGAAAAACAAAAAAATATTTCTTGACCTAGAAGATGATGAACCAATGGACATTGGTTTACTAAGATTGGCTAAAAAATTACCCGATCACGAAATATTTTTCGAAATTAACAAAATAAATCCCTTCCAATTCGTAAGAACAGACGACTTAAAAATAAAACAGTTTTGTTTTACAAAATTCGAAGGATATCACAAAGAAACTAAAAATTGCTATTCTATAGTATCTAACAAATCAGCACCATTACGAAAAAAAACAGACAACGAACTCTTTGCACAGACTGAAGAAATCAAATTTCTGATGCCCAAAAATAAAGATGTAGACTACATTATTTATGCAAAGGATAGTTTTAAAGATTTTTCACTAATTTTGCTGCCAGAAAACATCATGTTTCAAATACAAGATTTTTCTTTACAACCCAATAGCGAACTATACAAGCTAATTAATTATTATGAATAAGAGAGCGAAAAAAACCAAAGTAATCGCAACATTAGGACCTGCTTCTTCTACGAAAGAAATCATGCTAGAACTGGTAAAAGCTGGAGCCGATGTTTTTAGAATAAATTTTTCTCATGCCGATTACGAACTGGTTAAGAGAAATGTAGACATTATTAGAGAAATCAATCAAGAATACGGTTATAACATCTCTATTTTAGGAGATTTACAAGGTCCTAAATTAAGAGTAGGAGTAGTAAAAGAAGGTTCTTTCCTTAATCCAGGAGACGTACTTACCTTTACCAATGAGCCTTGCGAAGGAGATTCAACCAAAGTATTCATGACGTATGAAAAATTCCCACAAGACGTAAAAGTTGGTGAAAGAATCCTTATTGACGATGGAAAATTAGTTTTCGAAGTCATCGAAACCAACCAAAAAGATACGGTAAAAGCAAAAACGATTCAAGGTGGACCATTAAGCTCTAAAAAAGGAGTGAATTTACCAAACACCAATGTTTCTCTTCCTGCTTTGACAGAAAAAGACATCGAAGATGCTAAATTCATGATTGAAAATGAATTCGACTGGATTGCACTTTCATTCGTTCGTCATGCTCAAGACATTATTGATTTAAAGAAATTAATTGAAGCGCATTCTGATTTCAAAATTCCAATTATTGCAAAAATTGAAAAACCAGAAGGTGTAAAAAATATTGACGAAATTCTTCTAGAATGTGACGGATTAATGGTTGCACGTGGAGATTTAGGAGTAGAAGTTCCAATGGAAGAAGTTCCTGTCATTCAGAAAAAATTAGTAGACAAAGCCAGATATTACTCTAAACCAGTAATTATCGCTACGCAAATGATGGAAACCATGATTAGTAGCCTTACTCCAACTAGAGCCGAGGTAAATGACGTGGCAAACAACGTGTTAGACGGTGCTGATGCAGTAATGCTTTCTGGTGAAACTTCTGTAGGAAAATATCCAGTAGATGTAGTTAAAAACATCACAAAGATTATTAAGAATATAGAATCTACTAATCTTTACGAAAAGAAAAATGATATTATAGAAAAAATAACTTGTGTAGACGATCGTTTCGTAACAGATATGGTTTGTCTAAACGCAGTTAAAATTGCAGAAACTACTGGTGCAGCAGCCATTATTACGCTTACTCACTCTGGTTACACTGCTTTCCAAATTTCTGCACACAGACCTACTTCTAGAATTATTGTATACAGTTCAAACAGAAGAGTTCTTACCATGCTGAACCTTTTATGGGGAGTAAGAGCGTTCTACTATGACATGAACAAATCTACAGACGAAACGGTAATCCAAGTAAACATGTTAACACATCATTATGGCTATGTAGAAAAAGGAGATTTCGTAGTAAATCTCAATGCAATGCCAGTTTATGAAGGTGGAAAAACAAATACACTCAGATTAACCAATATATAAAATGAAAGCTCCAAAAATTGGAGCTTTTTTATTTTTTAAAATTTCTAAAATTTACCGATAATGGTTTTGGGAGCGGTAAATTCTTTGAGTGCATACAGAGACAATTCTACTCCATATCCAGAATTCTTTCTTCCGCCAAAAGGCAATCTTACATCTGAACGAAAAATTTGATTAATTGCCACACTTCCGCTTTCTAAATTCTCTGCGAAAAACAAAGCTCGTTCTTTATTTGAGGTGAAAACGGCGTTTCCTAATCCAAACATGGTATTATTGGCAATTTGTAAAGCTTCTTCATCATTTTTTACTTTAAAAACCATTGCTAATGGACCAAATAATTCTTCCTGAGCAATAGGATTTTCTGGATTCATTTCTAAAATGCCTGGTTTAAAAGCCATACTTCCTACAGATTCTAATGCTACAATAGCTTTCGCTCCGTTGTTAAGCGCTTTTTGATATTGTTTTTCTAAATCTGAAGCCAAATCTTCTCTCGCCATTAATCCTAACTTCGTTTCTTCATTCATAGGATTTTCTGGTTGGTATTTTTGATACTCTTCTGTGAATTTTTCAACAAAATTTTGATATATTTTTTCGTGAATGACAAATCTTTTCCCAGCTACACAAGTTTGACCGTTATTCTGTAATCTTGCTTGCGCTCCTTCTTTTGCTGCTTTAGAAACATCTGCATCTTCACAAACGATAAAAGCATCACTCCCGCCTAATTCCAAAACACATTTTTTTAAATTTTTACCTGCAGTTTCGGCAATTTTTCTTCCTGCAGCTTCACTACCTGTAAGAGAAACGCCTCTAATAATCGGATGAGCAATCATTTCTTCAACTTCGGTGTGAGAAACTTTTAAAAAGGTAAAAATACCTTTTGGAAAACCTGCTTTCTCGAAAATTTCTTGCATGGTTTCACCTGATTTTTCACAAATAGAAGCATGTTTTAGCACGATTACATTTCCTGCTAAAATGGTAGGAACTGCAAATCTTATCGCTTGCCAAAAAGGAAAATTCCATGGCATAACGCCCAAAATAACGCCCAAAGGTTCGTGATGGATTTCTGAAATTTGAAATTCTGTTTCTACTTGTTCTGTTTTCAGTATATTTTCTGCGGTAGCATAATAATCACATAACGCTGCACATTTTTCTATTTCTGAAACAGATTGCGAAATGGGTTTATTCATTTCTTTGGTTATAATTTCGCCAAATTCTTGCTTTCTATCATTCAGAATTTCAGATAGTTGGGTGAAATATTTTTGTCTTTCTTCAAACGGAATTTTTCTCCATTTTTGGAAAGCGTCTTGAGAATTTTGTAAGGTATTTTGAAGGAATTGTTCCATATTTTTTTCATTAAAAAAGTGTACAAAGATACTGTACTAAAGCCTAAACGTGGTTTTGCCAAAGATAAAAATTTTAAATGCTTATCATTTAAAAAAGTGAAAATAAAACCGAAACCAATTTCTAGCCCTGATTGAGCGACATGTTTGAGCTCTTTTTGTTTTTTTTAGATATTTCGACTTCGCTCAATATGACAAAAAAAACAAAAAAGCGAGTAGCGAAAGCAGGACTGAAAGTGAAAGAAAACAGAAAACGTGTTGCTCCTAAAAATTTTAATTATTGGACAAATCACCATTTGTCACTACGAAATCATAAACCACTCATTTACCAAACTGGCAGCCAATCTGGCGGTTCTTTCGGCAATATCAAACTCTGGATTTACCTCCGCAACATCTAGCGCAACCAATTTTTCTGACTTCAAAATATGTCTGTAAAAATGCAGAAAAGTAGCATCTGCAAAGATTCCGTTGTACGCAGCAGCCGAAACTCCGGGCGCAATAGACGCGTTGAAAACATCCATACAAATGGTGAGATACAATTGGTCTACCGAAGAAATGAGTTCATCTATTTGCTGATAGATTTTAGGAAGATTTTCGAAGAAAATTTCGTCTGCCAAAATATATTTCATCCCGAATTGATGGGCAGTATCAAACAATTTGAGTGTATTAGAATTTTTCTGAATACCAATGTGCAATGAATGGATTTCTCCTTCTTGGGCGATTTGCCAAAAACCCGTTCCAGAGCTTGCTCCTACTCCATTTTCGGGTTCACGGTTATCAAAATGTGCATCGAGATTGATGATGCCAATTTTTTGGTTGGGAAATGCTTTTTTGATACCAGAATAATGCGCAAAAGTCACTTCGTGGCCACCACCTAATACGATGGATTTTGCATTTTTTTGCAGAATTTTAGAAACTTTTTCAGCAAGATTTTCTTGAGTATTTTCTAAATTTTGGTCTTCGCAAGTGATATTTCCGAAATCTAATAATTTAAAATCTGGAGAAACTACAGGAAAATTGCTCATATTTTTTCGGATGATGTCTGGAGCTTTGGCAGCGCCAATTCTTCCTTTGTTTCTTCTAACGCCTTCATCTACCGCAAAACCATGCAAAACGAAATTATTCGGTGAAATATTTTCATAGTTCTCCGCTATTTCTACTCGTTGGAATATTCTGTGATGAAGCGGTGAATCTCCATCGTTACGTCCTTGCCAAATGTTTAACATTATAAAATTTTGCTGTTAATTTGTCATGCTGAAAGCATCTAGACAAAGTTATTCAAATAAATGATTCAAAAATTCTAAATTAGGATTTACATTCCTGATTAAATCTAATTTAACATTTCTGTTCATTAGTTTTATTTCTTTTTCTCTTTCAATTGCTTGTTGAATCCAACCGAATTTTTCGTAATAAATAAGAAATTCAACATTATATTTTGAAGTAAAGCTATTTGGATTTTTCTTTGTTTTATGTTCAAAAAGTCTTCGGTGAAGATTATTTGTTACTCCCGTGTAAAGAACGGTTCTCCTTTTGTTTGTTATAATATAAACATAGAATTTATAACTTCCTTCAGGATAATCTTCCATAGTGTTATTATTTATAATTGTTTAGATGCTTTCAGCATGACAAAATGAGCGTTTTTTTTATTGATTACAATTAATTATTCTTCCATCAATATACACTTCACTTGCAGCCAAACTTCCTTGATTGTATAAAATATTTTGAAAATTGTCAGTTTCAAAAACCACGAAATCAGCTTTCATTCCCTTTTTCAGAATTCCTCTATCAGTTAAATTTAATGCTTTTGCCGCACGGAATGTAATTCCAGCCAAAACTTCGGCAGTGCTTAACTTCTGAAAAGTGGCTAAAATGGAAGCTTGGGTAATGAGATTTCCCATCGGTGCAGAACCTGGGTTCCAATCGCTTGCAATCGCTAAAATTCCATTTTTGTCCAAAATTTTTCTTGCTGGGGTAAAAGGTTCTCCCAAACCTAAACTTGCACCAGGAAGTGCAACTGCAACGGTTTCTGATTTTGCTAAATATTCAATGTCTTCATCAATTGTTGCTTCTAAATGGTCTGCTGAAACAGCACCAACTTCCACTGCAATTCTTGAACTTCCTGCAGTAAATTGATCTGCGTGAACGGTGATTTCAAATCCCATTTCTTTGGCTTTTTCTAAAAATTTTCTACTTTCTTCGGGTTGAAATGCAGATTTTTCTATGAAAATATCTACTCTTTTTGACAAATTTTCTTGTTTTACTTTCGGCAAAATTTCAGTTAAAATATATTGCAAATATGCTGAAGAAGTTCCTTCAAAATCTTTAGGTTTTAAATGTGCAGAAAGACAAGTTGGGACAAGTGTTGCTTCCGTTTTTTCTTGTGCTTTTTTCATCACACGAAGCATTTTCAGTTCGCTTTCTACATTTAATCCGTAACCTGATTTTATTTCAATCGTCGTAATTCCCAATGAAATTAATCGATTTATTCTTTCTAATAGTTTTTCTAAAAGTTCGCTTTCGGAAGCATTTCTGGTATGTTGAACACTGCTCCAAATTCCGCCCCCTTTTTCTGCAATTTCGAGGTAAGTTTTCCCTGCATTTCGCATCGCAAAATCATTGGCTCTATTACCTCCAAAACAAATATGAGTGTGACAATCTATAAAAGCGGGAAGAACCACAGAATTTGAGATTTGAGATTTGAGATTTGAGATTTGAGATTGCTTTACTTCGTTTACAATTACTTCGTAGTTTCCGATTTCTTCTATTCTATTTTCGTTGTTGATTAAAATTCCGCCGTTTTCGATGATTTCTAATTGTTCGTCAGAGATTTTTCCTCGAAGTGGAAGATTATTTAAGGTAAGAATTTGTTTAAAAGGGCCGATTAGTTTCACTAAAATTATTTTTGTAAAATTAAGAAAAGTATATTTTAAAAATTTTGTCCAAAAGTTATTAAATTATGATCTGGATCTAAAATAGAAAACTCTATTTGCCGCCAAGGCTTTTTTTCCAAAGGATGTACTTTTATATTTTTGGAAATGATAGATTGGTAAATTTCTTTTATTTCTTCGGTTCTAATGTATATCTGACCAAAATTTTCTAGAGGATTCAAATCCTTAAATTCAAAAAAATGAATTTCAAAATTATCTTTTTCTAGCATCAGATAATAGTCATAATCTCCAATTTCTTTGAAACCTAATTGATTGATATAGAAATTTTTTGTCTCTATTTTGTTTCTCATAGGAAGTTTGGGAATTACTAAGCTAATCATAAAAAATCATTTATGATTCAAAGATAAATAAAATAAACAATGAAAAAGAGTTAGTTATTTTTCTTCAAATGATCAAAAACCATTTTAGATAGTGGAATAAACATTAAACCTCCTACAATAAAGGTGATAAATGCTCTTTGTAATCCGAAAGCGTGAGCCAAATAACCAATAATTGGAGGGCCGAGAAACATCCCAATGGTAGAATAGGTACTTACAATTGAAATTACAATTCCTACAGAATATTTTTTGGCTCTTCCGGCAAGAATATAAGTCATAGGATACAAGCCCGAAACGCCAAATCCTACCATACAAAAACCAATAAGTGCCGTCCAGAAATACGGAAAAACGACTGCCATTGTAACACCAATCATAATCAGAAAAGAACCTAAAATATATAGTTTTTGCATTCCGAATTTCTCCATCATTTTATCAATGGTTAATCTAGAAATCGTCATACAAACCATAAAAAGCAAGTAACCATACGTAAAAACCTCTTCTTTTACAACTTCTTTGAAGTAAACTCCGTTCCAATCATACATTCCCCCTTCGCAAATGGCCGCAAAAAAGACAATTAATCCTAACAGTGAAATATATTTACTCGGTTTTCCTAATCTAAAACCATTTCCGCTTCTTGCTTTGTCATTTCTTAATAAATAAGGAAATGCAAAAATAACCATCAAAATCCCAAAAATTGTAACCATTAAAAGATGCCATTCTATAGAAATTTTGAATTTAATCATAATTGTGGAAAAAAGTACGCCCAAAATACCGCCAATACTCCAAATTCCATGAAAACTACCTACAATTTTTTTTTCAAATTTTTCTTGAATTGAGATAGATTGTGTATTGATGGAAATATTAATCACCCTTAATGATATAGAAAATACCACCAAAGAAGCAACAATAAACCAAATTGATGGTGCAAAACCTACAGAAAGCAAAGACAACAAAAAAGTAAAACTAGCCACTTGAAGCGGAATTCGGCTATCAAATTTTGAAACCAACCAACCAGAAAGCGGAATCCCAATAATAGCACTTGCTGGCATTACCATCAGTAAATTCCCCAAAGTATTCTCGTCAAGATTAAAATTATCTTTTATTGTCGGTATTCTGGAAGCCCAAGTAGAAAAACAAATCCCTGAAAGAAGGAAATATGCAGAAAGGGCAATCCTCTGTTTCTGTCTTTTTTCTAATTCATTCATTTCGTGTGCAAAATTACGGCAATCTGTTTTAAAAATTAGAATATTTTCTCATCAAATTCTTATTAAAATCTAACTTTTATGATGATTTAAAATAAATCTAGCTCATTTCTCAGGACAAAATTTTCTATCTTTGAAATAAATTATAAAAGATGCCCGATTTTTTACACGCCGATAAAGATAATTTTTCTGATGATGAATTAATGCAGGAAGAAAAAATCCGTCCGCAGAGTTTTCGTGATTTTGCAGGACAGAGAAAAACGTTAGACAATCTAGAAGTTTTCGTAGCGGCTGCTAAAAACAGAGGAGCAGCGCTAGACCACGTTCTTTTGCACGGACCTCCAGGTCTGGGAAAAACCACTCTGGCGCATATTATTGCAAATGAATTGGGCGTTGGTTGTAAAATTACTTCGGGGCCAGTTCTAGACAAACCCGGAAGTTTGGCAGGACTCCTCACCAATTTAGAAGAAAATGACGTACTTTTTATTGATGAAATTCACCGTCTTTCGCCAATTGTAGAAGAATATTTGTATTCTGCAATGGAAGATTACAAAATCGATATTATGCTAGAAACAGGGCCTAATGCTCGTTCTGTGCAAATTGGTTTAAATCCTTTCACATTGGTTGGCGCAACTACTCGTTCTGGAATGCTCACCAAACCAATGTTGGCAAGATTTGGAATTCAATCTAGATTAGAATATTATACGATAGAACTTTTAGGAATGATTATTGAGAGAAGTGCCAGAGTTTTGGGCGTTCCTATTTATGAAGATGCAGCACTAGAAATTGCAAGAAGAAGCAGAGGAACTCCTAGAATTGCGAATGCACTTTTGCGCAGAGTTCGGGATTTTGCAGAAATTAAAGGAAATGGCGAAATTGAAATAGAAATCACCAAATTTGCTCTGAATTCATTGAATGTAGATGAGTTTGGATTGGATGATATGGACAACAAAATTATGCGGGTGATGATAGAAAATTTTAAAGGAAAACCTGTAGGGATCTCAGCTTTGGCGACTTCGATTGGTGAAAATCCTGAAACGATAGAAGAAGTTTATGAGCCATTTCTCATACAAGAAGGCTTTATTATTAGAACTCCACGAGGAAGAGAAGTAACGGAGAAAGCGTACAAACATTTGGGAATTTCTGTGCCAAGAAGACCTGATAGTTTGTTTTAGATTAAAGTAAAATTTATGAATTCTCAGAAAAGTATTTTTCAAATACAAGACTTAATAACTTCAAACAAGACATTTGAATTGGAATTACAAGATGTAGTTTTTTTTCTAACTATAAGGAAGAAAGTTCTTCAAAAAATGAATTATGTATTAAATGAAATTCATAGATAAATATTTCTGTAATATTCCAACTGGTCAAAATTAAAAAAAAATTAAATTAGCACAAAATCACACGTTATATGAAACTCTACCCTATACAATGCGGAAAATTTAAATTAGACGGTGGCGCTATGTTTGGCGTCGTCCCGAAATCTCTTTGGGAACGTACTAATCCTGCAGATTCTAAAAATTTAATCGAACTCGGGACTCGTTCTCTTTTGGTGGAAGATGGCAAAAAACTCATCTTAATTGATTGCGGTTTAGGAAATAAGCAAGATGAGAAGTTTTTCGGGCATTATTCGCTTTATGGAGACGAATCTTTAGACAAAAATTTAAAAAAATTCGGGTTTGTAAGAGAAGATATTACCGATGTTTTCTTGACACACCTTCACTTTGACCATTGTGGTGGCGCCATTGAATGGAATGATGACAAAACAGGTTACAGACCTGCTTTTAAAAACGCACAATTCTGGACCAACGAAAATCATTGGCAATGGGCAACTGAACCTAATCCTCGTGAAAAAGCAAGTTTCTTGAAGGAAAATATTTTGCCAATGCAAGAAAGTGGACAATTGCAATTTCTGCCTACTCCAAAAACGGGAAATTATGGTTTTGCACCAGATTTGAAAATGGACGTCATCTTTGTAGACGGTCACACCGAAAAACAAATGCTTCCTGTGATACAATATCAAGGAAAAACAATTGTTTTTGCAGCTGATTTAATTCCAACAGCGGGTCACATTCCGCAAGTTTATGTGATGGGATATGACACGAGACCGCTTCTTACCATGGAAGAAAAAGGAAAATTTTTGAAGCAATGTGTAGAGAATGAATACTTACTGTTCTTCGAACACGATGCTCATCATGAATTGGCAAGTCTGAAAATGACTGAAAAAGGCGTGAAGCTAGATGAAACGTTCAGTTTTAACGAAGTTTTTGGGTATTAGATATGAGTTACGAGATACCAGATACGAGTTCTGAAAAACCCAAAACCCGAAACCCGAAACTCGGAACTAAAATTATTGGAATTACGGGGGGAATTGGAAGTGGAAAATCTACGGTTTCTAAATTTATAGAAGAGTTGGGATTTCCTGTGTATGATTCTGATTTTTGGGCAAAAGAATTGGTGAATATAGACGAAAATCTAAAGTCTAGAATTATAGAACTTCTTGGCGAAGAATCTTATGATGAAAACGGAAAATACAACCGAAAATTTGTAGCAGAAAAGGTTTTCGAAAATCAAGAATTGCTTTTAAAACTGAATCAAATTATTCATCCTGCGGTGAAAATTCATTTTGAAAATTGGGTAAATGCTCAAAACGCTGAATTTGTTTTTAAAGAAACGGCTTTGCTTTTTGAATTAAAATTGAATGAAAGTTGCTATCAATCTATTTTGGTTACCGCTGATGAAAACATCAGAATAAAAAGAGTGATGGATAGAGATGGCAGAACATACCGAGAAGTAAAAGAAATCATCGATAAACAAATGCCTGAAGTTGACAAAGTGAAATTAGCGGATTTTGTGATTCAAAATAATACTGATTTAGAGTCTTTAAAAGAATTTACTCATCAAGTTATAGACGAGTTACAACGAATGGATTTGTAAATTATAATTTAAAAAAATAAGAAAACCTTGAGATGAACTCAAGGTTTTCTTATTTATATCCTACAAGTTTATTTTTTGATAAATTTCATTTTAGAAGTTGCTCCTTTTTCAGAAACTTCGATGAAATAGACTCCTTTAGCAAGAGTAGCTACATTGACTTTATTATTGGTCACTTTTCCTTTTGAAATAAATTGACCTGCAACGTTATAGATGGTAAAAGTAGCATTGTTAGATACTTTGGTAATATTTAAAACATCGTTTACAGGATTAGGGAAAATATTTACTCCAAGTTTATTATTTTCTTGGGTAGATAAAGTTCCCAAAATAAATGGATATATTTCTTTGTCTTTATTAAACGTATTTTGATTAACCATAACTACACCTGAATCAGTTGTAAGTTTATAATATCCATTACCATAATCACAGCAAAAACCATCTCCATAGGTATCATAAATTTTAAAAGTATAGCAAGAATTATTAGGTAAGTTGAAAGTAAATTTTTTAACTGCTGGATTTTCTATATCCTCATAAGAGTCACCAGAATAAAGCACTATGCCTTCACTATTTACTATTTCCCAAGAAGTTTCTGAACCATAATCATCTAATTGTAATTCTAATTTCACGGTAGAAGAAGCAAAGTTCTGAGCCGCTAAAAACTCATAACTAAAAGAATCTGCATTGTTAGTATTTCTAGCATCTACATCACCGTTCACAGAAGAAACACCAATTGTGACATTATTAGATAATGATGTTCCTAATAAAGTTATTGGCACTAAAGTTTCTTTATTAGGAGCTAAATTACCAGACCAACTTTGATTGTAATTAGTACCTGCATCATTGATTGAGATTATTGCAGTAGTTAAATTAGAGGTTCCTCTATTAATTAACCTTACATTTGCTGTAGCTTTTTTACAAGTTGTAGATGCTTCTACATTTACATTACTAAATTTTAATTCTGCATCATTAGCATACAATGTAACAGGTGTTAATGCATCAGAAGTTAATAATTCTTTTCTTCTTGGTGAATTAGCTAAAACGGCATTAAATCTATCAACTTGGTTAATTGTGAAAATATTCATACATGTATCACTTGTATAATCCATGTAATTTTCGAACATTTCGTCTGCTGTAGGAGGCGAGCAAGTATTTACTTTAGGATGTGTAAAACATCCATAGTTCTCAGTCTTATGAATTGGAGTATCTGCTACGTAATCTGTACCGCAATCTTCATCTCCCCAAATGTGACGTAATCCTAACCAGTGACCTACTTCATGAGTTACAGTTCTTCCATAACCATAGGTAGAATCTAAATTAAAACTCCCATCATCATAATCTAAATTCCCGAAAAATTGATAACCAATAATTACACCATCTGTAGTGGCAGTAAAAGGAGGATAATCTATCCCACTTAAAGTAGTCGCTTCAGGAAACTGAGCATAACCTAAAACACCATCTAAATCTCCACCAAAATTAACTACCCAAATATTTAAATATTTTGTAGGATCCCAAATGGTATTCGGTTTTAATTCAGTTTCTACAGCATTTTCATCCCAGTAATCGTTATCAATAGTAATTCTATCAATACCATTTGTAGGATTTCCATTAGGATCTCTTACTGCTAAAGCAAATTCTATATTAGCATCTGCACCTACTGGATTGGTATTAAAACCTCTTGTTCCAGATTTTTTTCTGTAATCATTATTAAGTGTCGTAATTTGGGAGATAACTTGCGTATCACTTATGTTTGTCCCTGTACCTACTTCCTCACCTTTGTTGACTACATGAACAACTACTGGTATTGTTCTTACTGCGGTAATTCTTTGATTAAAGGTTTTTTGTTTTGAAATTTTGGTAGCAATCCAATTTTCAAAAACGTCTGTACTAGCTCTTCTATTGTTTTTTTTCTGTATACTTTTTTCGTATTCAGTAGAATAACATCTTATATATCCGTTGGGAGATTTGCTAAGTATTTTACTTGTTTTTTTTGTCTGAGCCGAGATATTTATTGATAATAATCCAGCCATTAGAAAGAATAGAATTTTCTTCATCTACATAAATTTTAATTATTTTTTTAATTTTAAAGGGTATCAAAGTTATACACTTTTATTCAATTATTTAAAATAAATTACATTTTTTTTTAAAAAAAAGTAACATTTTTACAATCTCAATAAAAACTTGCTAAAACCGATACGCTAAATTCCAACTAAAACCTACATTAAATTTAGTAGAGCTTTTGCCAAATCCAGGTACAATCATGGGTTTCATTTCTTCTTGTTTGGTAGAATAAAATAAAAATCTTGGTTGCGCATTTACATCTACATATAAATTTGATTTGAACAACTGAACTCTAGCTCCTGCAAAACCTTCTAACCAATAAGCAGATTGATTCACTGATGGAAAGGCAAGATATTGGTCACTGCCACCAAAACCACGAATGGGAACTTTTTTGTACTCTTGATTGTAAAAACTTGCTGCCATTTTTGCTCCTGCATAAAAACCATTATCAGGATTTTCGGTATCCATAGAAAGCATATAATATCCTCCTAATTTTCCGAAAATTCCGTTTGCAGTAGCATCATAACCGTTTTTCTGATAAATATTTTTTTCAAAACCTACATCTAAAACGGCATGAAGATTTTTCTTAATCTCAGAAGAAACATATCCTTGAAATAATTTTCTATCACTAAAAGCAGATAATCCAGCATTCAGTACATCTACTCCTACTGTAAAATTGGGTTTATATTGATATTTGGTTTTTACTGAATCTTTCTCTTGAGAAAAACCCAAACAAAAACTAAAAAACAAGATAAAGGTGAGCTTTGTTTTCATTGATAATTTGATTTTGATTGAGTTCTACATTAGTCACTGGATTGGCAGTTTCTAGAGTTCCAGTAAGGTTTTGGTAAAGTCTTTTGAAACCACAAGCTGGCGAAACATACTCAGAAGTGGTATTATAATTCAGTTTTATTTTAGAAACGCTGCCTTTTTTAGTTTTTCTCACGTATAATTCTGTAAAACCTGCATCATCTACCCGAATTGGAATCAATGCAGAATCTACTTTAGCAGCTCTTACAACTGTTAAAATATTATTATTACCATAATCTACATCTAAATAAAGCGAGTCTAAAGTCAGCACTTTATTATCTGCACTTTTAAATTTAATTTTTAGTCGAGGTGTAGCTTCTCCACTTACGCAAACATCGTCATCGTTTTCGCAAGAAGTGAGCAAAAAACCCAATATCAAAAAGGGAAAGATTAATTTTTTCATTTTTTAACGAGGAAATAATATTCTGAAAACGCCTATTCAACTTGAAAGTCGGTTTCAGATATTTAACTTACTATTTTGATTTTTCTTATTTCAAATTTCTAGAAAAATCTCTTTTATAAAACAAAGTTCACCATTTTCTGGAAATGATGAACTTTATTTTTCAATTATTTTACTTCTAAAGCTTTATCTATCCTGTAAACCAAATCTTCTAAATGATATTTGGTCACTGCGTCTTGCGCATTTTGTGCATTTTTAGAAGCATCTGCTTTTATTTCTCTTAAAACTCCTCTGGTTAATGATTTCACATCAGAGTTATCAGAAATCGTCTCAGCATTTCTGCCTGTGCTTGGTTTACTTGCTTGAGTTCTCGCTATTAAAGTTTCTACAAAATTTTTCTGTAAATTTCTTCTGTAAATATCAATTTTAGAAGAAGATTTCAACTCAGAAAATACACTATTTTTAATATCTTGAAGATAATCATACACAGCGTAAGCATTAGCATCTAAAGATTCTCCTTCGTATAATTTATTCAAAACACCTTCGCTTAAAACTCTATTGAGCACTGTTTTTTGAAGATTTTCTACCACTTCTACAGGCGATTTATCTATTTTGGTTAAAACAGAAGTTTTCAACAACCAATTTGGAGTGGTAAATACATTTTCTGATAAAAATTTCAAAGCTTCTTTTTGCTCTGATTTAGAAACCAATTCGTAGATAGCTCCTTTTTGTTCTACCATTTTCGGCGTTTCTTTTACGCCACCGATGTATTTAGAAACATGACCTAAATATCTAGCAAACTGACCAGAAACTTGAGTAAATCTATTATTAAGACTGCTGTAATCTTCATTTGGTTTTGTACTCCACGCTTCTATGTTTTCCATGATTCGCTGAAGGTTTTTCACTCCATATTTTCCAGCAAGCATAGGATTATCTCCTACTTGTTCGCTTTGAGAACGCGGGTCATAAGGATTGGTTTCTGTACCGAACCAAAGTCTAGGATTTTGTAATTTTTCCATCACCCATTTATTAAGATGAGCTTTTTCTTTTTCTGGAGAATTATAATTGTAAAATCTTCTGTAACCCCATTCTATTGCCCAATCATCATAATCACCAATTCTTGGCATTAATCCAGCTTCGCCTACATTATCTTCTGGTTGTGCTACATAGTTAAATCTCGCATAATCCATAATTGAAGGAGTGTGTCCATTGGCTTTTAACCAAGCTTTATTTCTAAGATTTTCTACAGGAACCGTAGAACTAGACCCGAAATTATGTCTCAAACCAAGGGTATGACCTACTTCGTGTGAAGAAACAAATCTGATTAATTGTCCCATTAATTCATCATCAAAATCTACTTTTCTAGCTCTAGGATCATTCGGTGAAGCTTGTACGAAATACCAATCGTTCAACAATTTCATCACATTATGATACCAATTGATGTGACTTTCTAAAATTTCGCCAGTTCTAGGATCTGCAATTGAAGGACCAGAAGCATTAGGAACATCTGAAGGTTTATAAACGATAGCCGAGAATCTTGCATCTTCTAAACTCCATTCTGGATCTTCTTTAGCATTCGGAACTTTTGCATAAATCGCATTTTTGAAACCTGCTTTTTCGAAAGCTTTTTGCCAATCATTCACTCCTTGAATTAAATAAGGAATCCATTTTTTTGGAGTT
>ERZ650300.784-NODE-784-length-19166-cov-42.096227_pt1 | contig 19166 bp, 23 predicted proteins | sample MGYA00376236_ERZ650300 | MGnify/ENA primary metagenome ERZ650300 (study PRJEB26733, sample SAMN07839303) | wastewater metagenome | biome: urban; feature: wastewater treatment plant; material: waste water | place: USA: North Carolina | collected 2016-04-28 ...
ACCATTCCCTCCGGGTCTGATGTTATGCCTCAAACACAAAAATTCGGACAGGCTCCCCACCCGACGTTGATGAAACCCGACCCCCAAGGGGGATGCCGCCCACCCCCTGCGGGTAGAAACGCTCATCGACTTCGGCCTCGGCCAAGCCGACTTCGCCTCGACGCCACCCGACGTCGCCTCAAAATGAGTCGGCATGAGGGTGGCGGCGACCCCCTCGGGGGGGTGCGGACAGGGTCGATGGGGGTCAGCGGGAGCCGATGTCGATGAGCCATCACCCGACGTCGGCGCCCGCGAGGTCGGGCACGATTCAACGGAAGGCAACGCCCCTGAAGGCAGCCTCGCCTGCGCAGACCACTCGCCCGACGCGGATGGACGAACGCTAAAACTAGTGGACGGTGCACACCATGCACACACCGAGAAATACACATTTATTCTTTAAAAACATGAACATTAGCATCGCTACAGCCTGCAAAAACAGGCGTCAAAAACAGCCATTCCGGCCCATACATATCAACGGGTTGCAGCGCTATTCCGAACACTTTTGACAGTCTTCAGGGCCGGCCAAATAGACACTCACCACACTGAACTGTTGATTGTAGAATGTCGCCCGAAATGACATACGGGCGCACTTGTCGCGTCCAAACAACGGGGGAATCGGATGCACAACATCAACAGGAAGGCGCAAATCCTACGCGCCGTTGCCGCCGGCAAAACGCTCAAGAATGCCGGTGAAGAAGCAGGCATCAGCGCCGGCCAAACGGTCAACAACCTGCATCGGATCTGCAGGGCTCTCGGCCTTCCGTACGACCTCAAGGCCATCCGATCCAATCCAGAATACCTTTCCAGACTGGACAAACTCCTAAGCAACCCAGCCAGCGGCCTCCGCTCCCTACTCGTGGATCGGCTGGTACAGGCTCTTCTCCTGAGCACAAAAGCCGAGCTCACGCCCGAGTACGTCTCCAACCTGACAGCCAGTGACTTAATCCGGAGCGGAATTACTCTCGGCGCAATTGCCGAGATCCAGGAGTGGCTGCAGGGATATGACCGCTCATTGCGAAGGAAGGCACCTGAGAGCGACGAGGAGATCCGCGAGGTCCGCCGAGCAATTTCCCTCTTGAACGCCTTCTACTTCGACACTGACCGCCTCGAGGTGCAGTACGACAACCTGACGGGAAAGAACGATGAGGAGCTCTGCGAATTGCCCTGCGACGAAGAAGAAGGAGCCGAATAATGGGCCAAGCAAAACGCCGGGGCACGCAAGAACAGCGGACTCAGCAAGCCAGGGAAAAGATCGAGGCGCTACGGCCTGACTCGCTCATCTGCAACAACTGCCAGCACCCGATCACCGAGGTGCACGAAATGCCCACGCAAGGCATGGATGGAATTGAGGCCGCGTTCGCTGGGATTTGCCACGAATGCAAGTCCGACACGTACGCCATCAAGGGCGACCCTCGCGCAGTCGCCCTTTTTTACGCCTACCTGCAGGAGCAGAGCAGCGGCCGGGCCAAGATGGGCCTGCAGCCCATCCCGGCAAAACTGGCCGGCGACTAAGCCAACCGCTCACTGTCGATCAGCCTCCACCACCCGCTGGCAGGCCGCTAACTGCCGGGCGACGTCGTCGGCATCGCTGGCGAGCTCGAGAAGAAATCCAGCAGCCGCTGCCGAAAGCTCGCCGGGCGCTCGACCATCACGTCCGGCGGCGCCGGCGCCAGCCTGGGCGGCGGGATCTCCACAACCCGCAGCGGTACTGTCGGGGTCGCGCAGGCGCAAAGTGCCAGCGCGAAGAGCGGCGCGATCCGCCGCTCGAACCTGATTCGCTTCATTGATCCTCCGTTGGTAATCCGTTGAGACGTCTGCAAGGGCCTGGGCGTGGCGCTGCTCGGCGGTGCGGGCCTGCAGCTGCAGCACCTGCACGCGCTCGGCCAGGGCCTGAGCGGTGTCGAGTTCCCGCGCGAGGGCATCGGCGCCGGCATGCTGGGCGCCATCAAGCCACCCGATCACGCCCGATGCCGTACACAGCAGCACGATGGCCAGCGCCCGCCAGGGCCAGGGGATGACGGCCGTCAGCACGGTCAGGCCCCCATCACCGGCACGTACTTGGCCCGGCGCACCACCATCACATTGCGCACGTGGGTGCGGTTGATGTCGAAGGCGCTGAGGCCGTAGCCCTGCCACTTGGCACGGCTCTTGGTGGAGTGGTGTTCCACATGACCAAACCACTGGCTCGGGTCGCAGCCGGCCACCTGGGCGCACAGGCGCCGTTCGGCCATCACTCCGCCCTCGCCCCCGTTGTAGGCCGCATCGCACATAGCCAGGGCGTTGTAGTCGTCGCGCACCAGGCGCGAGAGGCGCGCGTAGCACGTTCGCACCTTCACCACCACGGCGCGCAGCTGCAAGCGCGGGTCGTAGCGGTTGGCCCACGTCCAGGCAGCGAGCGACGGATCAAGGCGTGACACCTCGGCCAGCGCGTCAAAGCGCAGCCGGCCATCCGCCGTGTAGGCCCGGGTGAACTGCCCCAGCCCGACGCCCTCCTCCCGGCTGGTCTTGAGGGTGGCCCGCTCGCGCCAGCCGCTCTCCTGCTCGACCAGCGCCCCCAGCATCGACGGCATGCCCATGCCCGGCCAGCGGGCCACGATCTCGGCCTGCAGGGTGGGCAGGTGCGTTACCGCGCCCGGCGGCATGGGCGCAGCAAAGGCCCGGGGCGCAACGGCCAGGAAGAGCAGCCCGGTGAGCAGGCACAGCCCCAGGTAGGCGATCCCGGCCGCGATGTTGCCGCGCTGGATCTGCTCGGCCAGATCCTTGCCACGCACCGCCTCGGCAAACGCCCGGCGCAGCGCATAGACCACCGGCGCCGCCACCAGCACCCCGACCAGCGTGCGCAGCTGCTCGGTCACCTGCAGGCCACCCGACGGGTCGCCCGCCAGATACCAGCCGCCCACCACCAGCACGGCCACCCACAACACCCAGAAACGAACCGACTTCACCATCACATCACCCCCATTTTCTTGAGAAGAATCGTTGCCAGCAGCCCGGCCCCAAAGCCCACGAGCCCGATCGTCCAGCCGGACGTGAGCTTCTGGACGGGCTGCGCCTGTTCGAGGTCGCGCAGCCGCGCCTCAAGGTTTTCCGGGAGGGTTTGCTCAAGGTCGCGCACCCGCTCGGAGAGTTTGGAAAGGGCCGAGAAGGCCCGGTCGAGTGCCGACGACACCGTCTGGTGGCGCTCCTCGAGGACGGCCAGGCGCACCACCGCGTCGGCCATCTTCGACATGGCGCTGCGGATCTCGCGCACGTCCTCCCTCACGCCTTCCAGCGCCTCCTGCACCTGCCCAATGTTTGGCTCTGCCACATCACCCCCTGAAAAAGAAAAAACCCGCCGGAGCGGGTTTCAAACACGGTGCAGACGTCTGCACGCCTATGCAGCCACCGCCACGCCGATCGCGTCGAGGTCAGCCTCGGCCTGGGCGGCGAGGATCTCGCCATAGCGCGCCCGGGCGCCGTTGATCTCGGCCTTGAGCGCCGCAAAGGTCTCCACCGCGGTCTGCGCCGGCGCCTGGCCGGTGAGCAGCGCATCGAGCAGTTCGCGCACCGGGCGCGCCTGGCGCGCCTCGGCGGTGGTGATCTCCTGCAGCACTGCATCGGCCATGGCCGTGCGGCGCGCCAGAAAGACCGCCGCCGGCGTCGGCACGCCCACCCACCGCCACACGGCGGGCTCCCAGATCCACGTCAGATCGTCGGTTTCCATCGGCGCCTCCGGAATGTGCTCCACCAACTGCCCGTGATCGACGCGGTAGCGCCGGACATCCAGCGACGGGCCGTCATACACCCAGGCAAAGAAGCCGGCCGGCGTCATCCGCTCGATGTACTCCGCCGTCGGCCCGCCGATGAACTGCCCGGTGAAGAAGCCGTCGGCCCCATAAATTGCGGCATTCACTTTTTGATCACCTCCATTCGGGTGTCGTGCTTGAGATAAAAGTAGGTGGCCCCTGAAAACTGCAGGATCACCCGTAAGTTGGCGCCGGGCGCCAGGATGATGGTTTTGGAAATCGAGTACGGGCGCGCGTCCGATGCCGTGTAGCTCGACACCTGAAAGTCCGAGATCAATTCCTGATCCGGCCCCCAGGGTAGGCCCAGCCCCGAGCCCGAGCGCGCGCCGGTATGGGCAATCACCCGACCATGGATGTCGGTCGCGCCATCCGGCCACAACATCCCGGACGAGGTGATGGTGATCGTTGCACCGTGCGCAAACTCGTCGAGAAGGTCGAACACCGCCACACCCTGCCATTGCCCACCCAGGATCGACCCGTAGTCGTTGTGCCAGTTCTGCAGCACCACAGTGGTCGCACGGTCAGCCAGGTGAGACGTACCGATCGCCAGCTCGTCGATGTAGGTCGCCGAGTTGCCCGGATCGATCTTGCCGCTGATGTTCTTGCCGAACTCGGCCCCCACCGTGGCGTTGTCCTCGGGCTTGCCGGCGCCGCTGACACCACCCCAGGTGGCCGTGTCGCCCAGCCCTGCCCCATCCACCAGCTGGTCGGTGTTGGTCACCGTCCGTGCGCCATCCGACCAGGGCGACAGTTCGGTCTGGCCCGGCAGGGCCTCGCCGAGGAAGCACTGATCGATGAACATGTACGGATCGGCGGCCCAGCAGTCTCTGAGCTGCGCGCAGAACACCGCCGACACGGCACCAGCGGGTGCCTCGGCGAACCCGCCGGTCTTCTTCCAATCCTCCAGTCGGGTTCCGCCCACCTTCTCCGACGCATTCATCCCCACCACGTCCTGACGGATGAGTGAGTCGGCGCCGTTCAGCCAGTTGATCGCCACGATGACGGTGCCACGATGGGCGCCGGTAAGGGCGTGCGCTTCCAGGCGCTGCCCCGGGCGCACCGGCAACTTCTGGGGCCAGGACAGCCATTCCGGATAGCGGTCCGCGTACGCACCGCGGATGTGCGCGTACCGGCTGGCGCCACTGGTCAAGTGCCATACGCCCGCCTGCTCCGCACCGAACTCCACATCCACCGGCGTCACGCCGGGAGACGCCCATGTGCCCGAATACCACCCGTCGTCGTTGCCATTCGCAAGTCGTCGCGACGAGTTGTAGAGCCGATTGACCCCGGCCACCGCGGCGGCCGGCGGCGCGCCCAACGTAACCGTGACGCGCAGCCCCGTGTCGCTGTGGATGCCGCTGCTGTCCCGCAGCCTGGCCTCGAAGGTCCAGGTGCCGGCGCCCGGCACGCTGGCCTCCGCCCGGCCCGCCGCGTAGATCGACGTGCCCAGCACGGTCATGGCCGCCCAGGGGGTGGCCGAGCTTGCCGCATAACGGACATCGATGTAGCCCACGTCCGGCGGCACCTCGGCAACCGTCCAGGTCACCACCCGCGTGCCATCGGGCAGCGCGCTGACCGCAAAGCCGGTGACCGCCGGCGGCGGCGCGTACCGGCCGGCGATCACGTGCGAGGCGCCCTTCACGGCCGAGGGCCGAACCTGCCCGGCACCGTCGTAGCCGACCACCACCACCGTCACGGTGCCGGCGTCCGGTACGTCGAGCCGTACAGACGAGTTGTCCACCAGCCCGAGGTCGATCCACGTCCCATCGTCGATCCGGTACTTCACACGCCGGGACGAGACGTAGCCGGTCTCGGACCACGACACGGTGAGCCTCACCGCGTAGCCGGCGCCGGCGGTCACCAGCTCCTCGGCAAACGACAGATCGGAGAGGGTCGGATCGGACGAGGTCCACTTGCGCACCGGCGCCGGGCTATAGGTGCCCGACTCGGCCGCGTAGTACTCGTCCGGGTCGTCCATGGCCGTGATGCGCACCTCGTGCATCGAGGTGGGGCGGATGTCGGTGATCTTGACCCGCTTGCCCGGAGTCGGCTGGTAGTCGGCCAGCCAGCGCCAGTCCACCGGGTTGTCACTGTCGGGCGCCACCGGCAGCGGATCAATCAGGGCGATCGAATCCACCTCCCCCGCCTGATACTGCACCCGGCAGGTGTGCATCGCGCCCGTGGGGTCGACCACCGTGACCCAGCTACCGGCGCCATCAAGCGTGATGGCCCGGTCCAGCTGGAGCACATGGGTCGTGCCGGCCACGAGGCGCCCGGAAGTGCCCCACTGGGTGAGGTCGTGGGACAGCGTCACCACGTCACCGCGGGTGACGACGAGCCCTTCCATGTCGGTCACCCACGACACCTGACGGACCCGGTAGATCTGGTGCGCCACCTGCAGACGACACTCGCGGATCGCCTGCTGGAAGCTGGTGCAGCCCCACAGCTCAATGGCGGCCGGCTTGGTGGGCGTGGTCACGCCCGGCGCCTTCACCCGCACGGTGTCGGTCTGGTAGTCGTTGGCCTCATCCACGTAGGTGAGCGTGATCTCGTCGGCCGCGGCCTCTGAGCCATAGACCACCTCGAAGCTGCCCCGCTTGATGTTCGAGGGGCCGAACACCGCCACGACCGGCTGGTCGGCCGCGTCCCACAGCACGCCAAGCCGCCCGGTGCTCCAGCTGGGCGAGCCCCGGCCACAACGGCAGATGGCCTGCAGGATGTCCCACACGCTCTTCGACGAGTCGATGTGCAGGTTGCAGCGCAGGCTGTTGGCCACGCACCAGGCACGCCACGCGGCGATGGCCGGCAGATCGAGCTCGACGTCGGCCATGCCGGCACCCCACACGAGCCGCCCTTCGGCCCGGTAGCCCCGGGCAAAGAGCAGGAACAGATCCGCCGGGTTCGACGAATACACCCCCGGCGCCACCGGCTGGGAGACGATGCCCGAGATCGTGGAGAGCGTGCCGTTCAACTGGCCCGACGCCCGCACCTTGACGGCCAGGAAGCACTGGCCGGTGAAATCCCCCTCCTGCGACTGATAGCTGCGCACGGACGTCAATGTGATGTCGGCGACGGCATTGCTGTCGGTTTCGTCGGGCGTCACCCGGAAGCAGCGCACTTCGTACTGGCCCCGGCCCACCTCCGTGTAGAAGGTCTGCCGCATGGGCGTGGCCTGCGACAGCCTGACCGTCATCTGGGCCGAGGGCTGGAGCTCCCAGTCCGGCGGGGCCGGGTCGGAGACGGGCCTCTCGGAGTACGGACGCCAGCGCCAGCCGTCCACCCCGTCGGTATGGGCGCCCGCCCAGCGGCTGACGTCGAACTCGGTCTGAATCCACACCAACCCGCTGGGGTTGCCTTCCCAGTCGACGGCCTGCCCCCAGTCGCCCCTGGACCAGTAGTGCGAATAGAAGGACGGCACCGGCATCTGTCCGAGGGGAAACCAGCGGTCACCGCCCACTGCCCGGTATTCGAGCTGAAAGACGGCCGTGTTCTGCTGCAGCCCCTTGCTGCCGGCGCGGTAGGCGACGAACTGCATGTCCACCTCGATCCGCGTGGTATCAATGCTGGTGGTGCGGATGATCGGGCCGCCGGCCACGGTGACAGACCCACCGGCCACCGAGTCCACGTTGTAGGGCATGAGCGCCGGCATGGCGTCGGTGGCGTATTCGAGGGTGACGTCCTGGTAGTCGGACAGCGGCGTGTTGCCGATGCGCAGATCCTCGACGCGCAGCGACCCGTGGGCACCGTGCATGCCCACATGAAAGACTTGATAGATGTATTGGTCCTCGCCCTTGTTCACCGCGTACGGGCGGCTGGCCAGATCGAAGAACACCCGATGCCGGCCCAGGGTAAGCCCGAGGGGCTCATACGGCCGGGCCTGGTTGCTGCCACCGGCGAGGCTGTAGGTGGAGGATTCCTTGACCGTCGACATGGCCCGGCCGAGGTCCACCTTGGGCCGCGGCGTGAGCGCCGAAATCGCCATCGAGCCGAGCACGGTCACGGCCGCCGTGCCCAGCATGGCCGGGGTGAGTGCCATACCGGCCATGTAGGTGGTGGCGGCGATGCTGCTGCCGGTGAGGCCGGTCGCCAGCGCCATGCCCAGGTAAGGCGCCGCCACCATCAGGGCGATCATGGCGACAATGGCCACCACCTGGGAACCGTCGTCGCCAGCCACGGCCGCCCGCACCGAGATGAGCGTACCAGGCTTGGGCTTCACCCGGCCCAGCCACTCCCGCGGGATGACGGTGCGATCCACGGCCACGATGACCGGGCCGGACAGATCCACCCCGAGGCGGGTCAAGTAGTCCTGCAGCGACTCGGCGCCCGTCGGCGGATCGAACGCCACCACTCGGCCCTCGCCCGCGATCAGCGGGTGCGGCGACCAGACGAGCGCGGCTTGCCGATGTGCAGACGCCTGCACGCCCGGCGGTTGAGTCATGTCCATGCGTAATACCCTTCAATCTGTAAACCGAATCGGCCCATGTCCCGGACCCGCATCGCCGTGGCCCGACCCGCCGAGCGGGTGGTGTGCAGAATCCAGCCCTCCCCCGCCCGCTCGAAATACGTGCCCACGTGCCAGGGCCGGGCGAGGCTGCCCCGGCGCATCAGCACGATCGCCCCTTCCACCGGCGCATCGAGGCGCTGCGCGTGATCGGCCTTGATCACGGCGACCATGGCAGCCCCCTCGGACGGGCCGTCCGGACGCTCGGCCGGGATCACCACCGCGCGGCCGAACACCTCGCGCTGCACGTCGGCGGCGAGCGCGGCGCAGTCGTAGGCGCCGGGCACGTAGGCGCGCCCCAAATAGGCCTCGCTCCAGTGCGCCATCAGAAGATCCCCGGCATGGTCTGGGGGTCGGCCCGCATCTGCACAGCGGGGACGTCGAGCAGCCGCGGAAAGCCCAGCTCGCCCGACACCTCGGTGGCCGTAGCCCTCAGGTTGTTGAGGTACATGCTGATCTCCCACTCGATGTTGTTGGGATGCGAGCGCAGCACCTGCATGAGCCGCACCCGGGCGTTGCGACCGCCGGCCGACTGCTCGACCCACTGCATCAGCTCCCGGCCGACGTTGTCCACGGCCAGCTCGGCCCGCGGCTGCTGGCCCTGCACCTCGTCCGGTAGCCGCACTCGAAAGCCCATCGCCACGAAAACCTGCCCATTGCTGAGCAAATCCTGCGTGTCACCCACCACCCGCACAGGATCGGGCAGGTCGGGGTGGGTGATTTCCAGCAGCACCAACGGCGGATCGCCGCTGGAGGTGGCGTGCAACTGCCGACGAGCCCTCATCGAATAACTGCGTGCCATTACTGCCAGGTCTCCAGGGTCAAGGTCATACGCCAACCCCCGTCGCGCGCCAGCGGCCGGACGGGCGAGGCATCGCCCAGCTCGCCCTTCGCGATGCGGGCGCGCCGCGTGGTGCCGGTAACGGGGTCGGCCCAGTCAAACCACTGGGACCCCTGCTTGATGTCGTTGCGAAACCAGTCGATGAAGGCGCGGTAATCCGCCCGAGAGCGAAAGCCCACCTCCACCGGCCGGCGGACCATCACCCGGGAGCGCACCACCACGACCTTGGGCGGGCCGCTTTCCATCTCGGTGCCCATCACGCCGGATTCGCGCTGCTCGGCAAACGGCCGGAACTTCAGCCGTGCATACGTCGGCCAGGTGGCCATGTCACCCTCCCAGGGCCTGACGGATCGGCCCGTTGTTGTTGAGATCCCGCAGAACCACCTGCACCACCAGCCCCTCCGCGTCGAAACGTGGCGTGGCGCTGACGGCCTGGCTGGCCTGACTGGTCTGGTTGATGAGTTCCACCCGCACCGCCTGCAGGCCAGCGCTGGTGCCACCCTGCTGGGCGATCACGCCGAGGTCGCCCGACGACGTGCGGCGCAGGGGCAGAATTGCCTCCGGCCCGGCCTCGCCCATCACCCCCGTACCCCCGGCAAAGCTGAAGGCCGTGGCACCAGACACCACGCCGCCGGTAGCGAAGGCCATCAGCCCTGCAGACCCGAAAGCATTACCGTGGGCCGATGGCACAAAGAGGTTGCCCAGCGCGGCTCCCGCCTGCTTCCCCAGCTGCGCCATCACCGACTTGAGCGGCGACATCAGCCCGTCCGCCACCGCCCGGAAGAGCGTGGTCTTGATCGTGCTGCCGATGGCGTCGGCAAACACCTTGGCAAAGGGCTTGCCGTCCTGGAACCCCTGATAAATGGAGTCCGTCATGCTGCGGGCAATGTCATCGCCCGCACGCTTCCAGGCCTCAGCAGATTCCCTTGCAGCAGCATCCGCAGCCTCTTTCGCCTCTTTGCGCCGCGAAGTTTCGGCAATCTGCCGACGCAGCTTTACTTCCTGCTCAAGCAGCGAAACCTGATCGTCAGACACGCCGTTGGCACGAGCAATAGCTGCCGCCTCCTCGATCCGCGCGGCAACGGTGGTGTTGATCTGGGATTCCGTCATCCCGTAGAAATCGGTCTCCTTTTCCAGATCGGCGAGCTTCTCGCGGAGCGGCGAGAGCGTGCGGTCGTAGGCCTCGCGCAGGGTTTCGTCGGCCTTGGCGGCCATCTCGGCGGCTTGCGCGGCATCGAACTGGGCGAGGGCCGTTTGCCGCCAGGTCTCGGGCATGTCCGCCCAGCCGGGCGAGGTCATCAGCTTGTAGAGCGTGGTCTGGGCCTCGCCCAGCCCCATGGCCTTGATCTGGGCGGCCTCCATCTGGTCGCCCAGCGCCTTCATGGCGTCACCCCAGGCCTTGGCGGAGTCGGCGCGGGGGTCTTCAAAGGTGTCCTTGGCGGTGCTGGACTTGCCCTTCCCCTTGTCGCTGTCGTCCTTCAGCCGAAAACCCGAGACGTCCCTCTTGCCGCTGGCGATGTCGCCCACGCCCAGCTGAGCGGCAAGCCCGTCGTTGGCGGCCTTCGCGCGGGACTGATAGAAGGCCAGCAGCTTCTGCTGTTTGGCGAGCTTGGCCTCGATGTCGTTCTGCACGCCGGCCTGCTTGTCCCAGTCCGAGAGGTCCTTGAGCTCGTTGTTGAGCCCCTCGATCGCCTTCTTGGCGCCGGAGACCTTCTCGTCCCAGGTCTCGGTGCGGTTCCACGTGCCCTGCATCTGGCCGAGGGTGGCCATGAAGCCCAGGCCTGCAGCCCGGGCATCGTTGAACTCGTCGATCATCCGGTTGATGGCCGGGATCACGCTGTTGCCCACGGCGACCTTGAAGTCCTGAAACGAGCCGTTGAGGCGCTTCATCGACTTGTCGAACTCGTCGGCGGCGTCGATCTGGGTCTGGGTGATCCTGGTGTAGCGATTGCCCACCTCGGCCACGTCGTTGAGGACGGGGATCAGCTTCGCGCCCTCCTTGCCAAAGAGCGCGGTGGCGAGAGCAGCCTTGCCACCGCCGTCCTCCACCTCCTGCATGGCCTCGGCGATGGCGATGAAGGCTTGGTCGGGCGCCATGGCCTTGACCTCCGAGGCCTTCAGCCCGAGCTCGCTCAGCGCCCGGCCAGCATCCGAACCGGACGTGTCGGCGTCGTTGAGCGACTTCACCAGCTTGCCGATCGGCCCCTCCAGATCGGCAAGCTGAGTGCCGGAAAGCTGGGCGCCGGCGCGGATGCGCGACAGGCCGTCGGCGGTGGCGCCGAACGAATCCTGCAGATCCTTGAAGGTGCCGGCCACCTCGGTGGCCTCCTTCACCCAGCTGGCGATGGCGCCCACCGACAGTGCCGCTGCGAGCGAGGCGGCAATGTTGCTGCCCATGCTCGACACCTGGGCGTTGATGCCCGCCATCCCCTTGCCGGCGGTAGCGCGGGCCTGTGCCCAGGCCTGGGCGGTGCCGTCCTTGCCCAGGATGTTGTAGACGATGTCCTTGATGGTCATCGGGTCAGCCTCCGTTCATCACGCGCCGGCCGGCACGCTCAAGGGTTTGCAGGGCGCCGAGCAGATCGGCGTCCGCGTTGATGCCGAGGCGGGCCTCGACGATGGGAATGGATGGGTAATGCAGCCCGAGGAAGCGGAGCCCGCCGACAGGGGTGGCCACCGCCTGCCATTGGGTCTGGAGGGCATCGAAGAGCCGGAGCGCGCTCCAGTTCTCGGGGAACACGACGATGCTGTCCTCCTCGTCGTAATCCCCCTCCTCGAAGCCCGCCTCGGCGAGGGCGCGACTGTCGGGCTGCGGGCGGCACAGCGCCTCCGCAGCCTCGGTCAGTTTTTTTCGCGATGCTCGCCACAGCCGGACACGTAGCGCGCGAGGAAGGTCTGCACCGCGCCGTCGTAGTCGTCCAGCACCTCGGCGAAGGCCGCCGCGGACACCGGGATCGGCACATCGTCGCCGTCGACCAGATCCCAGCCCCGCACGACGCTGCACAGCCGGACGGAATCCGGATCGGAGACCGGCCGCGAGACCCACTCGTGCAAGGCCTGCGGCCCCTTGTACTCGACCACGAACACCACATCGAGGGTGTCGCCACCCTCGCGCTTGAAGGTCACCGGCAGCTCGAACGGCGGCGACTCGCGTTTTACGAAACGGGCGCCCATGAGATCAGTACCGCGAGACGCCGGCGGACAGGATGGCCATGTCCACCTGCAGGAGCATGGTCTTGTTCTGCTCCACCGAGGGGCTGTCGCCCACGGAGAGCACGCCCGAATAGAAGATCGAGCGGCCGTTCTTCAGGCTGAGCCGGAAGGCGGTCTCGACCTCCTCATCGGAGAGGCGCTTGAGCACCGGATACCAGGCGGCGTCGGGATCGTCCTTGATCTGGAAGCCGAGCTTCTTGGCACTGCGGATGGTGCGTTCCTGCTCCTCGACCTCGGAGTCGAGCCACTGGTTGGTTTCGTACTGCTGCTCGCCGCCCTCGACCTTGAAGTTGGTGACCTTGGGCAGGGTCGTGAAGCCGGTGATCTCGGTGAAGATGCCGACACCACCGCCGGGCACGAAGAGATTCTCGTTGTCGGTGTCGATACCGGTGAGGGTCACATGGGCACCGGACACCGACTGGACCTTGGCCACCTTGCCGAGCAGTCGGCCCCAGTTGACCTTGAGGATGCCCAGCTTGCCGGCGGTGAGGCCGTGGTCGGCGGGAAGATCGGCGACGGCCGGGCTGGCGTTGCTGATGGCACTGATCGCCAGCGCAGCACCGAACGCGGAGCCGACCGAAAGGGTTGCACCGTTGGGAATCATGTACAGCTCTCCTAAGTGGATTGAGGGTCTGCGGATGCGGGCAGGTAGCGCACCGCGTAGGCGAGACGAATCTCGCCGGCCGGCTTCTCGAGGTCGGCCGAGGCGCCGATCCGCATGCCGGAGTAGGAAACGGACTCGACGAGCCCTTCGAGGGCCGCTGAGCCAGAGGCCTTCATGGCCTGTTCGACTTCCAGCGCGATCTGGTCGAGCACATCGTCGAGCTCGTCGGAGTGCTTGGCGCGGCCGATGACCAGCAAGGTCAGGTCGCGATCGTCGGTTTCGTCCTGCAGGTCGAAGCCGCTGGCGTCCTCGGCATTGGTCTCGATGATCAGCGCCGGCAGCCTGGCGTCCGGCAGCGGCCCGGGCCGCGAGGTAAAGACGTTGGCGCCGGTGGTGGGCAGGTCCAGCAGGGCCGCTTTCACGGCCTGCCGGATCTGGGTTCGGAGGTGGGCCATGGTTCAGGCCTCCCGGAGCCGGAGCGCGACGACGCCGTCACCGTCGGTGGTGATGACGCCCACGACGAAGGCCTTGCCGCGAAACACGAGGGGCGACTCCTCCGTCAGCCCTTCGGGCAGTTCGTCCTCCAGCACCTCCAGGGACGGGGCATAGCCCTGCATGCCCAGCGCGTCGTCCGCCTTGTGGCTGTAGATCGCCTGCACCGGATCGGCGCCGGCGATCGAGACCGGCTCGCCGAACTCATCCAGCAGCACACGGAAGGCCTCGACGGCATCGTCGCGCCAGGTCATTGAGGCTCCCCTTCGCCCTCCTCCTCGTCGTCCGGGTCCGGCACCGCATTGGCGCCCGCGGGGACGGCCGGCGCTGCGGCCTCCTCGCCGTCGGCGCGCACGGCCAGGCCGCGCGCCACGGCGTCGTCGCCGATCTTCTTGGAGACGTTCATCAGCTTGCCCGGCGGGTGGCGCTTGCCGTCCTGATCTTCCAGGGTGAGATTGGGAATGATCTTCATGGTCTTGATCCTCGAAATGACGCCACCCCGGTGGACCGGGGTGGCAAGGGGTTACAGCACGGTGGCGCGCAGGGTGCCGTTGGGACGGGACGGATAGGCCAGCGGCGCGGACTGGGTGAGCAGGTAGCGCACGCTCGGGTCCTTCTCGACCCAGGACTTCGGGAAGTACGGCAGGGCCTGGTAGCCGGCCTCTTCGTCCTTGATGGCGCCGTAGGCGCGCACGCCCTCGATCTGCGGACCGGTGAGGATCACCGTGCCGGCGGGGATCATCGGCTTCTCTTCGCCGGTGGCCGGGTCGAGATACCAGTCGGCATAGACGATGATGGTGAAGCCATCGATGGTGCCCATCACGCGCCCACCGGGGGTGGTGACGGCCGAGAGGTCGAGGGCGGCGCGGTGCTCGTTGAGGGTGTTCCAGCGGTCCGCCACATAGGGGTTGTCGCGGAAGACCTTCCAGACGTCGGCGGTCATGGTGACCTCGGTGGCCGACACGCCGGACTTCTGCAGCATGAGCAGCGCCCAGTCCTGCAGGTCGTTGAGCGGATTGACGTCGGGGTCGGACCACTTGGCGCCGGCGAGCTTGGCGATGGTGAGGCCCGGGTCGCGCCCGAAATCCACCACCACGGTCTGGTAGCCGTCGCCGGACAGGGTGATGGTGCCGGAGTACAGCGCCGAGGCGGCCATCCACTCCATGCGGCGGGTGATCATCGAGATCTGGTCGGAGAGCTCGGTGCGCAGATTGATCTGGATGCGCTCCATGGGCGAGATCGCCCCGCCGATCTGCTCGCCGATGGCGCGCTTGAGCGGGCGGCTCGGGTCGAAGACGCGCTTGTCCTTCACGTAGGCCGGACGCACGTTGTTGGTCTTGTAGCCCTTGGAGGTGACGATCTTGCCCTGCACCAGCGGCGAGACCAGCGGCGCCAGCCGGCGGGCGCCGCCTTCGACGTCGAAGTAGATCTCCTCGGTTTCGCTGCGCTGCTCGATGCGGAAGTAGCGGTCGAGCAGCCAGGACTGGGCGGCAGGCAGGTAGGCAACCACCTGCGCCAGGACGGCGGTGTCAAAGATGTTCATGGTGAGTTAAACCCCTGCTTGGACGGTGACGGTCTGGATGCCGACGGCGCGCAGCGCGTCGGAGACGGTGGAGAGGGTGTGGCCGGTGCCGAGGATCAGCGCCGCGCCGTTGAACACGCCGCCGAAGTAGGCGACGGTGGCCTTGTCGCCAGCCGAGGCGTCGGTGTCCTCGGCGAGCACGACGGACGGGACTTGCGAGCCGTCAGCCGCGGCGGCCAGCGACTTCACGTACTTGCCCGAGGCGGTGATGCGGCCGAGCACGGTGCCACGCTCCAGGCTCTGGCCGGACGCGAGGGTGATGCCCTTGCCGAGCAGGTCGTCCGCATCGTCGGCGATCAGGCGGTCGGGCACGTAGGTGCCCTCGGCGGCAAAGCGCGCCGTGGTCTTGAGATCCATGTGGATGGCTCCTGTAGGTGCCGGCGTGGCCGGCGGGTGACGGGGGTCGGGTGCTGCGGTGGAGGCTTAAGCGCGCTTGGCGGGCTTGCCAGCGTTGATGATCTGCAGGGCCAGCGCGCTGGCTTCCGCCTGGGGCGACTTGTCCTTGTCGTCGCCGCCATCCGGACCGACGTCCGGGTTCTTCACGCCGGCCATCGCCGCCGCGAGCGGGTTGGCCGAGGCGGCCGCCGCTTCCGCCGGCGAGGCGGCGAGCAGCTTCTGGACGGTGGCGGCGTCCAGATCGGATTCGAGGGCGAAGGTCTGGGCGAGCTTGGCGCGGCCCTGGGCCTCGGTGGCATTGAGGATGGCGCCGATGCGCGTGCGCTCGGCCAGCGCGCCGGCCTTGAGGCCTTCGGCGTGGGCGGTGGACTTGACCGCGGCAAGCTGCTCGGCGGTGAGGTTGTCGGTCTTGGTCGGGTCGGACATGTGAGGCTCCTTGCTGTTGGCAGGGTTGGTGGCGGAAGCCGCGGGGTTAAAGGCGTTGCTCGGTGCGGAGCCCGAGACGCCCCGCGCGGTGATGCTGGTTTCGAGGTGGGCGATGGCTTCGGCCAGCGACCCGATGTTGTTGGCGAGCCCCTGCTCGATGGCCGACGGCCCGGAGAACACCCGGGCCTCGGTGGCCAGTGCGCTGCCGGGCTCGATGCCCCGGGCGCCATCCACGTGATCGGCGAACATCAGGCGCAGGCGGTCCGCCTCGGCCTGGAACCAGGCGAGGGCCTCGCCATCGAGGGGCTCGTGGGGATTGCCGGCGGCCTTGTGGGCGCCGGAGCGGATCAGGGTGTAGACGTAGCCCTGGGCGGTGTTGCGGGCGCTCTGCTCCCGGTGCATGAAGATCGAGCCGATGCTGCCGGCGAGGCCCGTGGAGGGCATCCAGATCTCGTCCGCCGTGGAGGCCAGCAGGTAGCCGGCCGACAGGGCCTGCTCGTCGATGTAGGCCAGGGTGGGCTTGCCACCCCGCTCCGCCATCAGCTTGGCGGACAGGGCGAAGAGCCCCGCCACCTCGCCGCCCGGGGTGTCGTACCACTCGAGGATGCCGCGCACGTCCGGGTCGGCGTAGGCCTGAGAGAACAGGCTGTCGAGGCTGCCGTAGCTGGTGAGGCCCGACATCGCATCAAGCCCGCTGGCGCGCTGCACGAGGGAGCCCATCACCGGAATCACCGCGATGCCGCTGTCGGTCATCTGGTAGGGCTTGTCGGCGTAGCGACGCTGGGGGCCGATGGCGCTCGCCAGGGTCATGCGGGTCTGCCGCTCGGCAAACTCGGCGATCAGCTTCTCGTCGGGCATCGGCGCATGGCCGGATTCCCAGGCGCGAAACACGCCCTCGATCACCGTAAACTTGCTCTCGGCGATCATCAGCGGCGTGTTGTAGAGCTTGGCCGCAAGATGCGGGTACATGTGCATGGGGCGCTCCAAAAGCAAAACCCCGCCGGAGCGGGGTTTCGGGTTGTGTGCAGACGTCTGCACGGTCAGGCAGGGTCGTCGCCTTCGTTCTCGGGGCCGTCCTCGGGGGGCGCCGGGTTGTCGTCCTCGCCCTCCTCCTCGTCGTCCTCGGCAGGCGGCGGCGTGGTCTTGGCCGGCAGCAGACCCAGTCGGCGCCGGAGTTCGTTCTCCCGGGCCTGCTGGTGGAGCACCTCTTCCCAGTCGAGGCCCTGCTCCGCGCATTCGGCCTCCAGCGTGGAGAACCCGCCGTCGATCCGCATCGTGGCGGCCTGGGCTTCCTTGACCGGGTCCACCCAGCCGCGGCCGGCACCGATCCAGCGGGCGCTGCACCAGGCGGCGCGGTTCTCGTAGAAGTCCGGCGCCTCGACGAGGCCGAGGCTGACGGCTTCCTCGAGCCACAGCTCGTAGATCGGCTGCGCCCAGTAGTCCGACACCCAGGCCCGCCTGCTGCGGAAGTACCGCCAGGCCTCCAACAGGGCTGCCCGGGCGCTGCTGTAGTTGGTCTTGCTGAAGTCCTTCAGCAGCAGCTCGTACGGCAGGTTGAGGCCGGTGGCCAGGTGGCGGTGGGTGGCCTCCATGAAGGCGGCAAAGCCCGTCGCCGGTCGGGCCGGGTTGAAGGCACTGAGCTTCTCGCCCGGGTAGAGCGGGACGATCGCCCCGCTCTTGAGCTTGGCCCGGTTCTGCGGCATGGCCCGGGTGTCCATGTACGCCTTGGCCGTGGCGGCATCGCCGCCGAGCATCTCGAGCAGGTCGGAGAACTCCATCGGGCTCTCGACGAAGGCCGCGATCATGGCGTTGGTGACGGCCGCGTCGAGCTCGGCGCTGGCGTAGCGGTCCAGTTGCTTGAACTGCTGCATCACCGCCGAAAAGATCGGCTTGGCCCGGGTGGCCCCGGCCCGATCCACGTCGCCCGCGTAGATCACGCGCTTGCGGCCCCAGTCCGTGGTGGCCGGGATACCCTCCCACTCGCCGGCCATCCCCACGCCGGCGAAGCAGTCGCCCGGATGGGTCTTGCGAATCCAGTATTTCAGCGCCCGCCCGTACTGGTCGATGTCCATCCCGCCGCGGCGGTACTGGCTGTCCATCGCGTTGTTGGGGTTGGAGAGCCGGTCCGACTCCATCAGCGCGATCCGCGTGGCGAATCGATCCATCGGCTCGGGTTGCCAGATCGGCAGCGCCAGCAGGTCGCCATTGAGCAGCGCGCTCTTGTAGGCCAGCGTGGTGAGCCCGGCGAAGTTGTGCCGGCGGGCCGCGTCGCAGGTGGTGCTGCGCGAGTAGCTACGCCACAGCCCTTCGGTCTTGCGCGCCCAGGCATTGGCCCATTCGCTGTCTCGGCCCAGGGCGGCCCAGTCGGGCGTGGCCTGCAGGCGCAGGCCCGTGCCGATCACGTTGTCGGCGTGGGTCTGCACCGCGCCGGAGGCGATCCCGTTGTTGCGCGACAGATCCCGCGAGCGGGACACCAGCATCGGCAGCTCGGTGAGCAGGTCGGCGTCTGGCGAGCCGGACCACGGGCGCCAGCTGGCCAGCTGCTGGCTGGTCAGCGAGGCGCCCTCGTGGGCAAGCGCGGCCGCACGCGGGCGCCCCCCGCCGCGATTGCGCCGGGGCGTGACATTGAGCAGGGACATGGTTGAACCCGTCAGAAGAAGTTGTGGATGACTCGCCGGCCTCCACCCTGCCCGCTCGCCCGGATGATCTGGGCCTTGAGGTCGGTGATGTACGACTTGAGGTTGGCGATGTCGCTGGCCGAGTTGGCGTAGCCGATCGAGGTGCCGTTACGCGACACCGACACCTTGCGCTTGCCGATCTGCAGGTCGTGCAGCGCGGCTTCGGCTTCGGTGAGGCGCGTTTGAAGCGTCTGAATATCCGTCACACCCAGGCCCCTCCGTTCCAGACCTTGATCGTCACCGGAACCCACCCGCCGCCGACGTAGGCCTTCGGCTCTGCGGCGACATTTACCGAGCCGGTCCAGACCTTCACCGCGGCCCCGCCGAGGTTGAGGGTCACCGTCTGCGGGGCACCGACGGCGGCACCGTCGACGTAGAGCTGATACTGGAACGAGGTGCTGGCGCCGGTGTACTCCAGGGCGCCATCCTCATGGACGAACAGCGTGCCGGAGGACGGCGCCGAGGTGATCAGCGCCCGCACCTCCTTGCCGGCATCGGCGGGCAGCACCAGATCGTTGTAGAGGATCGAGGCGCCGGCATCGCCCGTGCCCGGGACGGCGCTGCCCAGCACGCCGAGGCCCGACACCCCGACCACCAGGGCGCCGACGA